>R19__coassemble_79_pt1 | contig 54335 bp, 40 predicted proteins | sample R19__metabat2_low_PE_004 | metagenome-assembled genome bin R19
CCGCGCCTTGGGCCCCAAGCCCAGTCGCTCAGACAGTCCTCCTTCGGGGAAGGCCTGCGGGGCCTTCCCCTCGTGCGGAACTCGCTTTGTGGGCTTAGGGCCCTGAGGCGGAGCCGGCCGCCTGACGCGGGCAAGTCGCCCTCCGCGTGGGACGTGCTTGCGAAAATCGTTCGTAGTTATTGGTTTGCGGGCGCATGAAAAAACGCGACCTGGGGTTTTGTTGGGAGGCGCACCGATTTCGGGATAACTACGAACGATTTTTGGGCGAGGCCCGAGTACATCGGGGCAGGCTTGCCGCTCTGCGGGCACCGAAACCTCCCGCTTTGGGCCGCGCCTTGGGCCCCAAGCCCAGTCGCTCAGACAGTCCTCCTTCGGGGAAGGCCCGCGCGGCCTTCCCCACGTGCGGAACTCGCTTTGTGGACTTAGGGCCCTGGGGCGGGGCCGGCCATCTGGCTCGGGTTTGGCCAAAGACGGCAGACAGCCTTCCGTTTGCACTGCCGCGAAAACAAGGCCGCTTTTGGTCCTATTTCAGCCATCTGTTTTGGTTGACGCGGTTCAACTCTCGTCTTAAGTTGGCCTTGCGCTCCTCGTATTCCTTGCATCGACAACGAAACCGTACTCCGAGATTCTTCGCAATAAGCATCGCTAGGTGATCCATGGCTTCCGGATCTCCGACCTGATTGGTCGTCACCTGGAGAGCCTTCGCCGTGGGACTGAGGTCGTTTCGTCGCCGGGCATCGCGCTCGGCCTGGCTGTAGCTTGCGTGCTCCTGGTAACTGTCGTACTCAACCACCAGTCTTGGCCATACCAAGTCGCCGATTGACACCATCGTTCCTTTGCTGCCGTAACGGGTAACCTTGTTGTTCAGCTTGGGCGCTGGAAGACCGTATCCTCCTAATCGGTGGGGAAGGGCTAGGAGCATCACAAGGGTGGTTTCGGCGGGGGAAGCCGAGCCGTCGACGATATGGATGCAGGCTTTTCGTGATTGCTGAACGCCGTGGACGCCGCTGAACTGTTCCAGCTGCCGACAAATCTTCTTCACCGTTGTGAGCTGCGGCCGTTGGGCCATCCTTAAGCTACGCGCGCCCTGCGTGGTGTAACAGCCGCAAAGCTCAAAGCCAAGAGCGATATGCTCTATAAGCGAACGTCCTCTTCCCATCAGGGCGAAGGAGTACTCGGGTGTGCATGCATATAGGTTGTCGCTTACGCGCACATAAGCCTGGTTGAGCCCCCGATCCCTTAAGGCGTGGTTGCAAAGAAGGCGTGATTCGTTGCCCGCTCTGCTGCAATTCGTAAGCCTTTGTACGGGCGTCGAAAGCGGAACCTCGCGAATCAATTCCTTTAGAAGCCCCAAATCGTAGGTGCAGGTGTCCTCGGGCAAAGGACCTAACATCTGGCTGGGGATTTCCAGCGGCGGTTGGTCGAATACCGAATAAGGCCCTTTGCTCTCGGAAAGCTTCTTCTCCCGACCGCTTTGCAGTTTGAAGTATTCAGACTCCAGGAACTGAATGCTGCTCATATGTGAAAGCACGATAGCCATGATGCCCATGCTAAGGGTGCCGTTTCCTTCGTTTCATGCTGAAACCTTCCGCCGATGTCCAACTTTGCTTCTTGAAAACGTGCCCTTTTGTGGGCGAAAACCACCAGAAAGGTTCACCGAAGCAGAAGCGATCCTTACAGCAATGAACCCGAAGATTCGTTTGGACGCCTTGCGAAAATATTGAAAAGAGGGCTAAAGCTGGGCACTCGGTTCAATTCGTTCTTCACCAAGCGTTATCTGACCTGTTGACAATACCCCCAGGGGGTATATTATGCAGACAACAGAAGAAATGTGGCAGATGCCAGAGCGCTCTTGCCTAAAGCGTATTCGAAGGAGGCCACTATGGGCCAGGAATGTCAATGCAGGCACAAGGAAACCCCTCGGGACCAGGAATTTCAGCAAGACCTTCAAAAGCGCCTGAACAAAGCCATCGGCCAATTGAACGGCGTGAAGGTCATGATTGACGACAACCGGTATTGCGGGGACGTGCTCACGCAGCTTGCGGCAGCCGAAAGCGCCGTCCATAAGGTGAGCGAGATGGTCCTGCGCAACCATATGGAAACCTGCGTGGTCGAGCAGATCCGCCAAGGCAATGACGAGGTCATCGACGAGGCGCTTGCGCTTATCAAGCGATTCCAAGGTTAGCCCATGGCTTCGCAGACATTCGACGTCACGGGCATGACGTGCGCGGCCTGCTCGGCGCGCGTGGAGAAGGCAACCTCGGAGGTTGCCGGCGTGCAGTCTGTTGCCGTCAACCTGCTGAAGAACAGCATGGAGGTTACCTATGAGGGAGACACGTCGGTCCTAGATGCCGTAAGCCAGGCTGTTGATGCGGCAGGCTACGGCGCCACACCGCGCATGTCCAAGGGGACAGCGCCAGTGGCCGCTCGCCCGGAAAACGCTGCGACCAAGGAAGCGAAAACCGTGCGCACCAGGCTCATCGTCAGCTTCATCTTCTGCATCCCGCTGTTCTACTTGGACATGGGGCATATGTACGGCTGGCCCTTACCGGGCTGCTTTTTGGGGCATGAAAACGTCATGACCTTCGCCTTGACCCAGTTCATCCTGGTCATCCCTATCATCTTCGTCAACTTCAAGTTCTTCCGCAACGGCTTCAAGGGCTTGGCCCATGGCACGCCTACCATGGATACGTTAGTGGCCCTAGGCGCCACGGCATCCACGCTTTGGAGCCTGGTCGGGCTGTACCGTGTGGGCATTGCCCTTGGCACGGGCGATCTGCAGACGGCCCATGCCGCCGCTATGGACCTGTACTTCGAAGGTGCGGGCATGATCTTGACACTCATCACGCTGGGCAAGTACTTCGAGGCACGCGCGAAAGGCAAGACCACCGATGCCCTTACCTCGCTTATGGATTTGGCTCCCAAGACGGCCCTGCTGGTCACGGAAGACGGGCGGGAGTGCGAAGTGCCCGTTGATCAAGTGGAGAAGGGCGACATACTCATCGTTAAGGCTGGAGCGGCGGTGCCGGTGGACGGCGTGGTGGTGGAAGGGTCGGGCAGCCTGGACGAATCCACGCTCACCGGCGAAAGCGTCCCGGTCGAAAAGCAATCGGGCGATGCCGTGACCGGCGCCACCGTCAACACGGCGGGCTATTTCACCATGCGGGCAACCAAGGTGGGGGACGAAACCGCCTTGGCCCAGATCATCAAGCTGGTGGACGATGCCACCTCCAGCAAGGCTCCTATCCAGCGCATAGCGGATCGCATCAGCGCCGTCTTCGTGCCGGCGGTCATAGGCATTGCCGTGGCGGTCTTCGTGCTCTGGCTGGTCATAAGCGGCTTCGACTGGACCCAGGCGGTCGTGCATGGCATCAGCGTGCTGGTCATCAGCTGCCCGTGCGCCTTAGGGCTTGCCACGCCGACTGCCATCATGGTGGGCACAGGCCGCGGCGCAAAGCAGGGCATCCTGGTCAAAAGCGCCACTGCGCTTGAGAACGCCCATGACGTGAAGACGGTCGTCCTGGACAAGACGGGTACCATAACCACCGGAAACCCACAGGTAACTGACGTCTTCGTGGCGCCTGGCGTTGAGCGGGAAGACCTGTTCATGCTGGCCAACGGATTGGAGCGCAAAAGCGAGCATCCCTTGGCGCGGGCAATCTGTGCCTATTTGGAGGTCCAAGGGGCAGACGTGCTGCCTGCAAAGGACTTCATCCAGGTGCCGGGTCAGGGCCTGCAAGCCACCATCGAAGGAGCTGTGGCCTTTGGCGGCAATGCGAAGATGATGCGCGAGCTTGGCCTTGACCTGGGCCAAGCGGAAACGCTGGCCAGCCAATGGGCGGCGGAGGGAAAGACGCCGCTCTTCTTCGCTTGGAACGGCATGCTGCTGGGTGTTTTCGCCTTGGCTGACACCGTTAAGCCCACCAGCGCTCAGGCCATTTCTGAGCTTTCCGCCATGGGCATACGCACGGTCATGCTGACCGGGGACAACCCGCAAACGGCCCAAGCCATTGCTGACCAAGTGGGTGTTGACCAGGTTATTGCCGGCGTCTTGCCGCAAGGCAAGGAGGAGCAGGTGCGGGCCTTCGCGAAGGATGGCAAGGTGGCCATGGTGGGTGATGGCGTAAACGATGCGCCGGCTTTGGCGCGAGCCGACATCGGCATCGCCATCGGGGCTGGCACCGACGTTGCCATCGACAGCGCCGACATGGTCTTGGTCCGCAACGACCTGATGGACGTGGCCGCGGGCATTCAGCTGTCACGCAGCACCCTTCGCAACATTAAGCAGAATTTGTTCTGGGCTTTGTTCTATAACGTTATTTGCATTCCGATTGCGGCAGGCGTTTTGAGCCCAATTGGCATTGTGCTGACGCCTGATTTTGCCGCGGCTGCCATGAGTTGCTCGAGCATCTGCGTCGTCAGCAACGCGCTTCGTTTGCGCGCATGGAAGCCTCGATGGATAGGAGACAAGAAATGAGCATGTTCAGCCAGAAGGAAACCCAAACCCTGAGCGTCAAAGGCATGCACTGCCCGAAGTGCGTGGCCCGCGTGAAGGACGCCTTGGAGAACGTGGAAGGCGTGACGCAGGCAACGGTGAGCCTGGAAGAGGAGTCCGCCGTGGTCGAGGGCCGCGGCCTTGACCCTCAGGCTTTGGTGGATGCTGTTACGGCAATCGATTTTGAAGCCGCTTTGGTCTAATGCGCTGCGGCGTCAGCCTTAAGACGTGTTGGTAGGGAGGAAACCCGCTATGAAGGTGTTTGGGAGCGTAGCTGACCTCATTGGAAAAACCCCTTTGATGGAGCTTTCCAACTTTGAGAAGAACCACCAGCTGAAAGCCACCATTCTGGGGAAGGTTGAGCTTGTCAACCCGGCTGGCTCGATCAAGGACCGTGTGGCAAAGGCCATGATCGAGGATGCCGTTGCCTCGGGGAAGCTCAACGACGACACCGTCATCATAGAGCCGACGTCGGGCAACACCGGCATCGGGCTGGCTGCCTTGGCCGCTGCACGCGGAAACCGCATGATCATCTGCATGCCCGACACCATGTCGGTTGAGCGCCGCAACCTGATGAAGGCCTATGGCGCCGAAGTGGTGTTGACCCCTGGGTCTGAGGGCATGGCTGGCTCAATCGCCAAGGCGGAGGAACTGGCAGGCCAGATCGACAATTCGTTTATCCCGGGCCAGTTTACCAATCCGGCCAACCCGGCGGCTCACGAGGCCGCCACGGGGCCGGAGATCTGGGAAGACACCGACGGCACGGTGGACATGGTGGTGGCAGGCGCTGGCACCGGCGGCACCATCACGGGCATCGGGCGCTACCTGAAGGGCAAGAACCCGGACATCAAGGTGGTGGCTGTTGAGCCCGCGGGCTCCCCGGTCCTTTCCGGCGGCAAGCCGGGCAAGCACGACCTGCAAGGCATCGGAGCTGGCTTCATCCCGGAGATTCTGGACACCACGGTCTATGACGAGGTGCTGACCATCACCAACGAGGAAGCCTATGAGGCGGGCCGTGAGTTGGCCTTCAAGGAAGGCCTGCTGGTGGGCATCACCAGCGGTGCTGCGGTGGCCGCCGCCGCCAAGCTGGCCCAGCGCCCCGAAAACGCAGGGAAGGTCATCGTGGCCATCCTGCCCGACGCAGGTGAACGCTACCTTTCCACGGCAATGTTTGGCTTCTAAGGTCTTGCTTTAGGGCCCAAGCACGTCTTTCACCCAAACCGCAAAAGGGGGCAGCCATGACGGCTGCCTCCTTCGCTATTTAAGCCTTCTTTGCCTTGCGTGGCTTGGTCATGCCGTTTTTGCCGTAGCCGTAGACCGGTGCGAAGTACTTCATGCATCCCGTGACGATGAGCGCCGCCAGGAAATCTGCTATCAAGCAGGCATACCAAAGCGCCTCCGGACCGAAAACCATAGGCAGGACCAGCACGAAGAGGGTTTCCAACACCAACGTTCGCACGAACGATATAGCGGCTGACACCACGCCGTTACCCAACGCCGTGAAGAAAGACGAGCCGTACACGTTAAAGCCCGCAAACAGGAAGCACAGATAGAAAAGCCTGAAGGCGTGCTCGGTGTAGGCGGCCAGGTCTTGGTCGTAGCTGCAGAAGGCCTGGGAAAGCGGCCAGGCCAAAAGCTGTGCGAACCCGAAGACGAAGATGCCGGCCACCAGCACGATGGCGATGCTCTTCTTGGTCAGGGAGCGCATCTCGGCAAAGTTGCGCGCGCCGTATTGGTAGCCCAGAAGCGGCCCCGTTGCCATGGAGTAGCCGATGAAGACGGCTTCGAAGATAAGGAAGACGTACATGATGACGCCGTAGGCGGCCACGCCGTTTTCGCCGATATAGGCAAGTAGCTGCAGGTTGTAGATGACGCTGATCAACGAGACAGCCAGGTTGGTCATCATTTCCGAGGAGCCGTTGGCGCAGATCTTTCCCAGAAGGCGTCCATTGAAGGAGGTCTTGCCTAGGCGCAGGAAGCTGGAATTCTTGCGGGCGAAGTAAATGATGGGGGCAAGCCCGCCAAGCCATTCGCTGACGTTGGTGGCAAGGGCTGCGCCGACGATGCCCATTCCCATCACGCCCACCAGCACGAAGTCGAGCACGATGTTGGCCAGGCCCGAGGCCACGGTGATGCCGAAGCCCAGCTTGGGCTTGCCGGCTGCCATCATCAGGCTCTGAAACGCGCATTGCAGGACGTAGCCCGTCAGGGACAAGAAGACCAGGCGCCCATAAAGCGTGCAATCATCAAGCATTTCTCCGGTGGCACCCATGGTTTCCGAAATCCATCGGCATCCGATTATGCCGATGACGCTTAAGATGACCCCTGTGGCCAAGGTGGTGTAGACGATAAGCGAGAACGTGCGGTTTGCACCTTGCGCATCACCCTTGCCGCGCATGATGGATATGATGGCGCTGCCGCCGGTGCCGAACATGAAGCCGGTCGTGCTTAGGATCATGATGACCGGCATGATGAAGTTGACGGCGGCGAAGGCGGTGGTGCCGGCGTAGTTTGAGATGAACAAGCCGTCCACGATGCCGTAGATGGAAGTGAAGATGGCCATGGCGATGGAGGGCAGGGCATAGCGCAATAGGGCAGGTATGGTGAAATGCTTTGACATGTCGGGCGCGCTTTGGGCCATTTTCCCTCCTTCACGTGGCGTTATTTTCCGCATCGAACGGCTATGATACAGCAAAAGCATCGGGGAGGACTCATCATGAAGAAAACCACGCTGTGCTATTTGGAGCACGAGGGAAACTACCTCATGCTGCTGCGCAACAAGAAGCCCAACGATCCCAATTGGGGCAAATATATCGGCATCGGGGGGAAATTCGAAGAGGGCGAAACGCCTGAACAATGCATGCTGCGCGAAATGAAGGAAGAGGCGGGCCTTCAGCTTTCAGCCTATGAGTATCGGGGTCTGGTTCACTTCGTGAGCGACACCTGGGAAGATGAGGACATGTATCTGTTCAGTGCCTCGTGTGCCGATTGCGCGCTCGATAGCGTTCCTGAGTGCGCTGAGGGCACCTTTGAGTGGATTCCCCTTGAGAAGGTGGAGGATTTGCCGCTGTGGGAAGGTGACAGGGTGTTCTTGCGGGCCTTGGCGGCGGGGGAGCGCGACATTAATCTGCGCCTTGAGTACCAAGGGGATACGCTTGCTCGAGTTACGGAGTTGGTACCCCGGTAGGTTATAACAATTTGTTACATGGGTAATTATTTCCGTAATATACACGGAATTTTCCGTATACTCGTTTCTCGACGCCTGAAGATAATGCAACGAAAAGGAATTCCTTATGAATATGATTTTTGACCGCAAGCTTCCTATTCCTATGGAAGTGAAGGAGATGTACCCCCTGACCGCCCCGATGGAGGAGCTGGTGGAGAAGAGGCGCGCGGAGATCGCCAAGATCTTCACGGGCGAGGACGACCGCATCCTGCTTATCATCGGGCCGTGCTCGGCTGACAACGAGGACAGCGTGATGGATTACATCATGCGTCTGCGCGATGTTCAGGACAAGGTCAAGGACAAGATCGTCATCGTCCCGCGCGTGTACACCAACAAGCCGCGCACCACGGGCAAAGGCTACAAGGGCCTGCTTCACCAGCCTGACCCCAATGGGTCCCCCAATGCCTTCAACGGCGTTTTGGCCACGCGCCACCTGCACATGCGCGCCATCGCAGAGGCTGGTTTCCCTTGCGCCGATGAGATGCTGTACCCCCAAAATTACAAGTACCTTGATGACCTGCTGGGCTATGTGGCCGTCGGTGCCCGCTCAGTGGAAAACCAGGAGCATCGCCTGGTGGCCAGCGGCATTGAGATTCCCGTTGGCATGAAGAACCCTACTTCGGGCGATCTAAGCGTGATGATCAACAGCATCGTGGCTGCGCAGAGCAAGCATGACTTCATCTACCGCGGCTGGGCGGCGCAGTCCATGGGCAACCCCTTGGCCCATGCCATCATGCGAGGCTACACCGACGAGCGCGGGGCGGCCTATCCCAACTATCACTATGAGAACCTTATCCGCGTGATGGACTATTATGGCCAACACCCCGAGCTTGCCAACCCGGCGGCCGTCATAGACTGCAACCATTCCAATTCGGGCAAGAACCCCTTCGAGCAGCCGCGCATCATGAAGGAAGTGCTCAACTACTGCACCTACAACGCCGACCTCAAGAAGCTGGTCAAGGGCTTCATGGTGGAAAGCTACATCGAGGACGGCAACCAGAAGGTTGATGGCGGCGTTTACGGCAAGTCCATCACGGATGCCTGCCTTGGTTGGTGCAAGAGCGAACGCCTTATCTACGAGATAGCCGATTTGCTGTAAGGCATATACGCTGCTGCCCGATTCTCTCTCGAGTGCTTGGCTACAGGGTGGTCCAAGAAAGGGATGCCTCGTCTCCGTAGTTGGACTTGAAGTCGTCCTGCGCTGATTGGAGCACGGAGGATGAGACGTTGTTTTCGGTATCGGTCCCGCCGCCGTCTATCAGGGTGTAGGTGAAATTTTTGCTGGAGCTTGATGCGCGGTCCCATTCCAGCTTGGCGTTGGTTACAAGGTCGGATCCGGTCCAGGTGCAAGACTGATACACTCCGGTATAGGCGCCGCCACTGCCAGTGTAGAACAAGGTATAACCAGGGGTGATCTTGTAGGAGCCGCGGACGATGGATTGGCAAATCGTCAGCAGGCTGCCATCAACGTAGTCCCAGCCGTGGATGACCACGCCGCTCTGGCCTAGGAACAGCTCGTCGTCACCGTCGCCGTCGATGTCTGCATAGGCGAACTGGTAAGGGCCTGAGGTGAAGTCGCTGATGTAGGACGCATAGTTGGCCAACACGCCATCGAAGGCATCTTGGCGTGCGGCCTCCTCGGCTTGACGGGCGGCCTCCTCGGCTTGTCGGGCCGCTTCGGCTTCTGCCTCCTCCTTGGCTTCTTTTGTTGCGGAGTACAAGGAAGCGCTCTTGCTGGAGGATTTCGCGTCTTGATCGGCGTACGCCTTGGCCGCGTCGATGTCAGCATCGGGCACATCGATAAGGGGCAGGGACGTGAAGGTAACGCTTCTGCCGCCGTTGATGACGTACGTTTCGTCAGCGTCGGGTTCGATGGTGAAGGTCACGGGATCGGCGGGGCGGTAGAAGCTCGTACCCGTTAGGGGTGATGCCGGAAAGGTGGCGGTGTAGTCGCCAGGGATCAGCTCCTGGTCGGCCACGAAGGTGGCGCCGTTCTGGGTGAGGTACGTCAGTTGGTCAACGCTGTTACCGTCAACGTCGGTGCCGGAGAGCTGCACGGGGATGCGGCTGGCGGAGGCGCCGTCGTAGCCGTCAAGGACGATGTTGATACCTATGGCATGGTTGGCGTGAGCCTTCTGGTTGTTGGTGAACAGGACGCCTGCCGTTACGACGATCGCGATGATCGCGATGATCGCTACCGCAAGGGCGATGATCTTTCCTTTCCCTTTCTTCTTCCCAGGAGCCGTGTTGATGGGATTGGCGGCAGCGGGGATGTTGGCGGCAGCGGGGGCATTGATGGCGGTCGGGATGCCGGCGCCGCAATGACCGCAGAAAGCCGCTCCATCGGGAATTTTGTGGCCACATTGGGGGCAAAACATAAGAGTCCTTCTTTCACATGGATGCCAGTTGCCTGACAAAGCGTCTCCTAAAAGCGTGCTCAGAGCTTCAATGCCCGAAAGCAAGGTCTCAAGAGAGGCGCTTGTTTGGTCTTTGATGGAGCTATGATACTGCGCGAATGCCCATCTCCCATTGCGCAACGCTGATAGCATGAGGGCATCTTCTTTTGGGCCCTTCTCTTGCGTGCCATCAGATTATTTGCCTGCGCGCTATCGGAAATAGGGGACTGCCCTCGATTTGCTAAAGTGCGACAATGAGACCCGATGTTTTAAGAAATAGATCGGAGATGCTGCCTCATGACCACCATTGATACCCTTTGCATACAAGGCGGATACGACCCCAAGCAAGGTGAGCCGCGCCAGGTTCCGATGGTGCAGTCCACCACCTTCCGCTATGAGTCCGCTGCGGCCATGGGGGCCTTGTTTGACCTTGAGGCGTCGGGTTACTTCTATTCGCGTCTTCAGAACCCCACGTGCGATACGGTGGCCGCGAAGATCACCCAGCTTGAGGGAGGCGCGGCGGGCATGCTGACCGGCTCGGGCCAGGCGGCCAACTTCTTCGCGCTGTTCAATATCTGCAATGCCGGTGACCACATCGTGGCCTCGTCGGCCATCTATGGCGGCACCTTCAACCTTATTAGCGTGACCATGGCGAAGATGGGCATCTCGGCTACGTTCGTGAGCCCTGACTCCACGCGCGAGCAGCTGGAGGATGCCTTCCAGCCCAACACCAAGGCGGTCTTTGGCGAAGTCATCTGCAACCCGTCATTGCAAGTCTTAGACATAGAGGTCTTTGCGCAGGCAGCCCATGACCATGGCGTGCCGTTGATCGTGGACAACACCTTCCCGACACCTATTAACTGCCGTCCCATCGAGTGGGGGGCTGACATCGTGACCCACAGCACCACCAAGTACATGGACGGCCACTCGGCCTGCGTGGGCGGCGCCATCGTGGATGCCGGCAAGTTTGACTGGATGGCTCACGCAGACAAGTTCCCCGGCCTGACCACGCCCGACGACAGCTATCACGGCATCGTCTACGCGGAAAAGTTTGGCAAGGAGGGCGCCTTCATCACGAAGGCGACGTCCCAGCTGATGCGCGATCTGGGATCCATCCAGTCGCCCCAAAGCGCCTTCATTTTGAATCTGGGTCTGGAAAGCTTGGCGGTCCGCGTTGCGCGCCACTGCGAAACCGGCAGGGAAGTGGCCGCCCATCTGCTGGCCCACCCGAAGGTGACCTCGGTTTCATACCCGGATTTGGAAGGGGATGCCTACCATGCCTTGGCTCAGAAGTATCTGCCCAAGGGCTCGTGCGGTGTGGTGAGCTTTGAGATTGCTGGTGGCCGCGATGCCGCATGCCGCTTCATGGAGGCCTTGGAGGTCGGCATCATCGCCACGCATGTGGCCGATGCCCGCACGTGCTGCTTGGTTCCCGCCGCAACCACGCATCGGCAGATGAGCGACGAGCAATTGGCCGCGGCCGGCGTGCCGTCGGGTTTGGTCCGCCTGAGCTGCGGGCTCGAGGCGGCTGAGGACCTGATCGCCGCCATCGACAAGGCGCTTGAGGTGGCTTAAAAGCCGCTTTGCTCCAGGGAAGCCGCCAAATGGCGGCTTCTTTTTTTGTCTGCGGCATTCAGCAAAATCGATAACAAATCAGTCTCTGCTTAAAAGTACGCCACGGTCAACTTTACCTGCTGTTTCAAAAACTGACCCTAAAAAATGCAATAAAACTGCCCTTCAATAAAGGAGAGGAAAACGCCGACAAAATTAAGTTTCCTTTATCTAACATTATCAAAAAAATCATTGAACCGCTGGTTAAATATGAAAGTTAACTGACGCTAACGAAGCTATACTGCCAAAGTTAGAAAAAAGAAACTTATAGAAAAGTGTGTCATACATGTCAGTTTTCATTCCCAATATGCTCATCGCTTTGCGTGAGGGCGTCGAGGCTGCCCTCATTGTGGGCATCATCGTTGCCTACTTGGTCAAGGTTGGCCGCAAGGATGTGCTTCCCAAGCTGTGGATCGGCGTCATCTTGGCTGCTGCCATTCCCATGGGCTGCGGCATCTATTGGACCTGGGGTCCGTCGACGTTGACCTTCCAAGCTCAGGAAATCCTGGGCGGCTCGCTTTCCATCGTGGCCGTCGGCTTCGTCACCTGGATGATCTTTTGGATGGGGAAGAACTCTCGCAAGATGACGGCCGAGCTGAAGGACAAGGCCGAGGCCGCCCTTGAGTCCGGCAATCCCATGGCTTTGGTGTGGATGGCCGTCTTCGCTGTCTGCCGCGAAGGCGCCGAGACCGCCATCTTTGTGTGGGCCACCGTTAAGTCCTCTGGCGACACGGGCGTCATTTGGCCTGCCGCGGGCGTAATCGTTGGCCTTATCCTGGCCATCGTCATCGGTTGGCTCATCTACAAGGGCTCCGTCTCCATCAACCTGAAGCTGTTCTTCAACATCACGGGCTATCTGCTGATCCTGGTTGCCGCGGGCATCATGATGTATGGCATCGGGGACCTGCAGGAGGCAGGCGTTTTGCCTGGTTGGGGCGTCTACTTGTACGACTATAGCGCCGTGATCGGGCCGGTGGCCGGCCAGTGGTGGTTCGTCTTGCTGAACGCCTTCTTCAACGTGCAGTACTGGTTCTATCCCACCCATGCCCAGTTCGCTGGCTGGATCATCTACCTGGTGGTCGTGCTGGTCCTGTTCACCTTGCAGATCAAGGGAATCATCTTCACCGACAAGGGCAAGAAGGCTGCCCCCAAGGTTAACGAAAAGGCTTCTGAGGAAACGGAGGCAAGCGATGCGACTGTGGAAGAAGCTGCTGAGGAAGCGCAGATCGCAGGCTAAGTAGGTACTTTCTTGCGGATGACCGCGGGTTTGTATAAGGAACGAGCGCATGACGGGTCATGCGTAAGAAAGAAACGGAAAGGAATAATCCAATGAAAATCAACATCTTGAAGCGTGGCGCGTGCGTCGTGGCTGCAGGTGCCCTGGTGGCCTCCATGGGCTTGGCAGGCTGCACCTCCAACAGCACCTCCAACACTTCCAACGCCAACACCTCCTCGTCAAGCGACGTCATCGAAGTGACTATCACCGATACCTCCTGCAAGGTGTCCACCAACACCACGCCTTCCGGCACCGTCACCTTCAAGGTGACCAACTCCGGCACCGCCGTCAACGAGTTTGAGATCCTGGCTGACGACAAGCTGCAGATCGTGACCGAGCGCGAGAACCTGACCCCTGGCACCACCGTTGAGGTTGTTGCTCAGCTGGAGGAGGGCTCCTACTACACCGCTTCCAAGACCAACATGGTTGGCGCTTTGGTTGACGCCACCGCCTTCACCGTCACCAAGGGCGAAGAGGTCAAGGTTTCCGCTGACGAGCAGACGCTGCGCGACGAGGCCAGGACCAACTACATTGCTTACATCAAGGACCAGGCCGGCCAGCTGGTGGCTGCCACCGATGAGTTCTGCACCGCTTACTTGAGCGGTGACACCGCCACCGCTCAGAAGCTGTACCCGGTTGCTCGCTCCTACTACGAGCGCATCGAGCCCACGGCTGAGGCCTTCGGCGACATCGATCCTAACCTGGACCTGCGTGAGGCCGACTGCGAGGAAGAGGAAGTCTCCGCTGAGGAGTGGACCGGCTGGCATGCCATCGAGAAGAATCTGTGGGGTCAGGCTGACTACACCGACGAGAAGAAGGCCGATCTGGTCGAGCACCTCAAGAAGGACACCCAGGATCTGTATGACCTGGTCTACGGCAGCGACTTCGACGTCACGCTGGCTGACATCTCCAACGGCGCTATCAGCCTGATGGAGGAGGTTGCCACCTCCAAGATCACGGGCGAGGAAGAGATCTTCTCCCACACTGACTTGTATGACTTCCAGGCTAACGTCGAGGGTGCAAAGGTTGCCTATGGCGACGTCAAGACCCTGCTGAAGCAGAAGAACCCCGACCTGCAGACCACCATCGATGCCGCCTTCGAGACCGTCGAGAAGGATCTGGCCCAGTATGGCTCCATCGAGGCTGGCTACAAGTCCTATGACGAGCTGACCGAGGCTCAGGTCAAGCAGCTCTCCGATGACGTCGACGTTCTGCGTGGCGCTCTGGAGAACCTGACCTCCGCCATCCTGAAATAAGGAGCCTGCAGCCAATCGACTGCCAAAGGGCGCAACAATGGGAGGCAATCTGATCTGCTCAGGTTGCCTCCCATAGGCATATTAAGCGAAGTTAACTTTCGCTAACTACAAGGAAGGAAGAGAACATGTCCATCAAGGAAGCAGCCTCGGGCGGATTGACCCGTCGTGAGGCGTTGTTTGGCGCTGGCGTGGCCACGCTGGGCGCGCTGACTGCAGGTGCCTTAAGCGGATGCTCCGGCTCCAGCTCTACGGGGAACATCGAGCAGCAGATCGAGAAGTCTGACGGCGAGCTGCAGGCAAACGTCGAGCGCACCACCACCGATTTCCGCGGCGATGCGGAGCAGGCAGGCCTTCTGGGCGGCGAAGCCGCCATGCAGTGCGCCGCCTTTGACGTGACCAGCACCACGCGCGACCAGCTTATCCAGCTGCTGAAGGACTGGACCAAGGGCGCCGAGAACATGTGCCTGGGCTATCCCACCAACGAACCCACCAACGACAAGAACGCCAGCCCCTCGGATACGGGCGAGGCCTACGACCTGGGTGCAGCCGACCTGAAGATTACCTTCGGCTTCGGCGCCAGCCTGTTTGAGACCGAGGATGGCCAGGACCGCTTCGGCCTGCAGAAGATCAAGCCTGAGCGCCTGATTCGTCAGATGCGCAAGTTCCCGGGTGACTATCTGGATGAAACCCAGTGCGGCGGCGATATCTACATCTGCTGCGCAGCCAACGACTCCCAGGTCACCTGGCATGCCATGCACCAGATGATCAAACTGGCCTTAGGCAAGGCCACCATCAAATGGAACCGCATCGGCTTCCTTTCCGCCGAGGCCCCGGGCAAGTTCGATCATGCCCCGCGTGATCCCTTCGGTTTCCGCGACGGCTCCACCAACGACGCCATCGTCGAGGACGAAGAGCTGATGAAGAAGGTCTGCTGGATTCAGTCCGAGGACAACAACAACGAAATCTTCACTAACGGCGGCACCTACATCATGTTCCGTATCTTCGCCGGCAAGCTGGAGTCTTGGGATCACCAGACGCTGGCCGAGCAGGAACGTGTCATCGGCCGCACCAAGCTTGAGGGCATTCCGCTGTCCCATGTGGGAGACGCCAATGCCGACGAGTTCACCGAGCCCGACCTGTCCGCCACCGACGCCGACGGCAACCCGCTCATCGACCCGCGCTCCCATGTTTCCACCCTGCGTGGCGTCCGCAACGACACGGGCCACGCCATGGTTCGCTGGGGTTGGAACTACACCGACGGCATCGATTCTCTGGGCCACATGAAGGCTGGCATGATCACCGGCGGCCTTTCCCGCGATCCCGACGCCGACTTCATGAAGTTCCTGGATGCCTTCCGCGACTGCGACCTGACGGATTACCTGCAGTACACCGCGTCCGCCGTGTTCCTGGCTCCTCACGCCGTTCGCAAGGACCAGACCTACATCGGTCAGGACATGTTCGAGGCAACCGCTTAAGAGCCTTTTTCAGGAGGCGGGCCCTACGGTCCGCCTCCCATTTCTGTCAATCCAAGATTCGCGTCTGTGGTTCAGGTGCGAATGGGCTTCAGACGCGAGTCTTGGCTTGACAGCCTTAAAGTCCAACGAAGTCGCACATTCGTAGGAGTGATCGTTATGCAGAAAGCTTTCGGGCAGAGCAAGAATCTGCTCATCCGGGCCATCGTGCTCGTGGTCGTCGTGGTGGGATTTGCGGCCTTCGGCTTGGTGACCAACGCCGCAGCTTCCCAGAAGCTGGCCGATGTCCAAAACGCCGCCAATTCCAGCAATCGCGGCATCTACCTGAAAGATGGCACCTTCACCGGTTCGGCCAAGGGCTACGGCGGCATCACCACCGTTCAGTTGACCGTTACCAATGGCTACATCACTGATGTGCAGGTGCTGTCCCACCTTGATGACAGTCCCTACATCGAAAACGTCATCAGCTCGCTTATTCCTGACCTGATTGCCAACCAGACCACCACCATCGACGTGGTCACCAATGCCAGCTACTCCAGCAACGGCGTGCGTTTTGCCGTGCGCGATGCCTTGCGCAGCGCCGGCGCCATGCCTGACTCCGAATCTGACGCCATTGCCGCCTTGCCGACTGGCGCCAAGACCCAGGTGGACGAGCTGAGCATAGGGTATCTGATGGGCCAGCAGGAAAAGGAGAAGATTGCTTCGCACTCCTCCGGCATTGCGGGGGGTAAGTAACCATGGCTGATGTGAAGAATTCCCTTACGGCAGCGGATGCGGGTATGGATGCCCAGCACAAGCCTGCAAGGAAGGCACCCGCCTTTGGCCCCAAGTCCGCCTTCGCGAAGGTCAACCGCTGGCAGCGCTTGGCCATCCAGGTCGTGTTCCTTATTTTTGCGCCTCAGACGTTCAGCCTTGCCTTTGCGGGCGTCAAGCAGCTATTCGTTGCTTTAGGCGAGCTGGAGACCTTCGAGGCCAACACGTTTCTCATCCTGTTATTGTTGCTTGTTGCCCTGACGGTGGTCTTCGGGCGCTTCTTCTGCGGCTATCTGTGCGCGTTTGGCACCATAGGCGACATCCTGTACAAGGTGGTCGACTTTCCTTTGAAGAAGCTGCACGTTAAGCGGCCTGCGTTGCCTAACAAGGTTGAAAACGTGTTGCGATGCCTGAAATACGTAGTGCTGGCCTTCTTCCTGGTGACAAGCGCCATAGGCTTGAGCGGCACCATTTCGGTCTATAGCCCCTGGACGGCCTTTGGGCGCCTGCTGGCCCTTAACATCGAAGACCTTAACGTGATCGGCTTGGGGCTGCTGGTGATCATAGCCATCGGCATGATCTGCAAGGAGCGCTTCTTCTGCGAGTTCCTGTGTCCCATGGGCGCGGTCTTCAGCTTGTTGCCCATTCTGCCGTTCGGCAATCATCGCCGTGACGCTTCCGTTTGCGACAGCTGTGGTGCCTGCAAGCGCAATTGCCCTGTGAACATCATGCCGCCGGCGGAGGGTGCCCAGATGGGCGAATGCCTTGCCTGCGGCAGGTGCGAAACGGTCTGCCCGCATGGCTGCATCGGCCAATGCAGCCCTGATCAGCTGGAAAAGCGCTTGCTTGCCGGTGCCGAAGGGCAGGATATCCCTCAGGAAAGCCCCGCTAAAAGGGCGCATACGGTGCGCGTTGTCATCGTCGCCATCGTCATGTTTGCGCTGTTTTGGCTGCTTGGTGCCGTCAACTTCCTGCCGACGCTGGGCTAACTTGGTACGATCGTGTTTGATAAGCGCCTTTTGAGGTTGGTTCCGCAGGCGAAGAAGCAAGTCGTCGGCTCTGTCGCCTTCAGGTGGCTTGCCTTGCTCGCCCAGATTGCCTTCTGCTTTGGCTTAGGATGGATGGTCCAACGCCTGGTCGGTCATCAGGACGTTTTTGACGGCTGCCTGATTGCGTTGTGCCTGGGTGCCGTGGCTGCTTGGCTGGCCTTCAGCCTTGCTGCCCAATGGTTCGCGCAGCGTGCGGGCACCGCCGCATCGTCGACGGTCTCGCTGTTGGTCTTCGACAAGGTCGTGGCGTTGGGGGCATCCCGCGTTCGCGTTGTCGATGATGCCCGCATCTCTGCCCTCATGGGTGATGGTGCAGAAAAGCTTCGTCCGTACTTTTCCAACTATTTGCCTCAGTTCTTCTATGCGGTGCTGGCGCCGTTGACACTGTTCGCCTTCATGGTGCCGGTCTGCCTTCCTGCGGCTATTGCCCTTTTGGTGTGCGTGCCGCTCATGCCTGCCTCCATCATGATGCTCATGACGCGTGCCAAGCGCTTCATGGGGGACTATTGGGGGACGTTCGTCGACCTAGGCGCGGCCTTCCTTAATTCGGTTAAGGGCTTGGTCACCTTAAAGATCTACCGGTCGGACAAGCAAGAGCAGGAGGCGTTGGACGCCCAGGCGGAAGAATTTCGCCAAATCACGATGAAGCTGCTCAAGGTGCAGCTGAACAGCGTCACCTTCATGGATCTTTTCACCTATGGGGGCATGGCGGTCGGCTTCTTGGTGGCGCTATGGCAAGCGCTTGCAGGCGGCCTTGACGCCTTCGGCGTGGTGGTGACCCTTCTTCTGGCAAGCAGTTTCTTCTTGCCCATGAGGTCGTTCGGCTCTCAGTTCCATACGGGTATGAATGCCGGTCCGGTCATCGACGATCTGGTGGCATTGCTTGAAGCGCCGGATCCGCGGCGCGGGACGGTTTCCTTGGAGGCTGAGCAGGTTACCATCCAAGCATCAGGCGTTGGGTTCTCCTATGCCCTGGATGGTACGGATTCCCAACTGCGGGACGTGGCCTTGGACGTGCGCCCCAACTCCTTCATCGGGCTGACTGGCCCGAGCGGCTCCGGCAAGTCCACCCTGGTGGGCATCCTGTCCGGCATGCTGGAGGGCTATATGGGCTCCATCTTGGTAAACGGCGTCGAGTTGCGGGACATATCGCCTGACAGCCTTCGCAACCTGGTGACGGTCGTTTCGCGCTCGAGCCACCTGTTCTATGGCACCTTCCGCACCAACTTGCTGATGGCGGTGCCTTCGGCCACCGATGCGCAGCTGTGGGAGGCTTTGCGGCAAGCCAAGCTTGATGATTTCGCTTTGAGCATGGGCGGCCTGGACGCTCAGGTCTTGGAGGGCGGCTCAAACCTTTCGGGCGGGCAGCGGCAAAGGCTTGTCTTCGCCCGCGCCCTTTTGCGCAACACCCCCATCTATCTTTTTGACGAAGCCACCTCCAACATGGATGCGCAAAGCGAGCAGTTCCTGATGGCCGCCATCCAAAAGATAGCCTTGCGTAAGACGGTCATCGTGGCCACACATCGCCTGCACCAGCTGGCCTATGCGGATGAGATTCTGGTCCTAGACGAGGGCCGGGTGGCCGAGCGGGGCACCCATGCGCAACTGATGAGCGCGAAGGGAATCTATCGCTCCCTTTGGGATAAGACCGAAACGCTTGAGCGCTTTGCGCAGCAGGTGATGGAGGAGCTGCCGCCTGATCAGCCTTCGGCCCTTGAACAGGCCTTGGCCCAGATGCCGGGCATGATGGGCGGCATCATGCGGGCCTTCACCTCCATCATCAAGACGGAGCGCTATGCGGGCATGGAATCGCAGGTCCCGCAAGGGCATCCGGCATGGATTCCCCTGCCTCATTACCAGCCGGGCATGACCAAGGAGCAAGTCTTGGCGGCCACGGCGGAGCCGGAAGAAGCCTCCTCGCCTTTAGGCGAAAACGCCGATCAGCCTGCGCCAAGCGGCATGGCAGGCTTCATGGATGCCACGATGGGGGATATGGACCCGGAAGAGGTGGCCAAGATCAAGCAAGCCATGGCCACCGTCAAGGAAAACTTGAAGGCGCCACAGGTTCATGTGAAGGTGCTGGCGCCTCCGCCGGCGCATCGCGACGCTTTTGCCATAATGTCCGGACTTTTGAAGGTGACGGGCGTCATGGTGCCCGAACTGGCTCTGGCTTGCCTTTTAGGCTTCATTAGCTGGGCATGCGCGCTCGGCGTCGTGGTGTTTGCGGGGTGTGGCCTGGCTGACGCCGTGGGGCTAGGGACGCTGCTTCCGATGCCCGTTTGCGTAGCGCTTTGCCTGGCCTGCGCCCTTTTGAGGGGGCCTGCGCACTATGGCGAGCGCATCCTGACGCATGATCAGACCTTCAAGACGCTGTCCCTTATTCGTAGCCGCGTCTTCTCCAAGCTGCGCACGCTAACGCCTGCAAAGCTTGAAGCGCGCAACAGCGGGGACTTGATCAGCCTTTTGATGAGCGACGTGGATCTGCTGGAAGGCTTCTACAGCCGAACCTGCGCCCCGGCTTTCTCGGTTGTGACGTTTTCCTTAGCGGTGGTTGTGGGACTGGCTTTCGCGGATGGCTTCCTTGCGGGCGTGGCGGCTTTGGTGATGGTGGTTGTGGGCGCCGTTCTTCCGATTGCCTCATCGCGCTTGACGCGACAGCGTGGCGCTGAGCTGAGGGCCTACGCCGTCGCCATGACCACGTTTCTTCTGGACAGCTTGGCCGGCATGGCCGATCTTTTGCACTTAGGCCGGGCGCAGGAATATGCGCAAGAGCTGGCCGAGCATATGGACAGCCTGTCAGGCGGCGAAGACGGCTTTGGGCTGCGCACTGCTGTCCTTTCGGCTTTGCCGCAGGCTTTCGCCTTCGCCGGAGTGTTCCTGTTTGCAGGCGCCGCCTTTTCGCAAGTACTTTCCGGCCACCTTTCGGCGTCGGCGTGCTTGGTGTCCCTTGCAGCCTTTGCTGCCTCGCTTGATGGCGTCACCTCGTTGGCGGGCTTGGGATTCTCGCTCCACCAGACCTTGGCCGCCGCCGACCGTGTATTGGATACCCTGGAGGAAGAGCCCCAGGTCAGCGATGTACTTGATGGCGTTGACGTTGAGGGCTTCGAGGGGCTTGGGATAACGGGTGTGGCCTTTGCCTATGAACCTGAGGACGCGGCGAATGGGCTGTATGTCCTTAAGGACATCGATTTTGCCGTTGAGCCGGGGACGTTTGTGGGAATCTCTGGCGAAAGCGGCGTGGGCAAGTCAACTCTGCTGAAGCTTCTCATGCGGTTTTGGGACGTCAACCAAGGATCGGTTGCGGTCAATGGCCATGATGTCCGCCGGATAAATACGGACAGCCTTCGCCGCTTGCAAAGCTACATGACGCAGGATACTTACATCTTCCAGGGCAGCCTTCGGCGTAACTTGCTGGTTGCACGCCCCGACGCCTCGGACGATGACCTTCTTTGCGCGCTGCAAAAGGCCTCTCTGGGTGATTTCCTTGCAAGCCTTCCCGAGGGATTGGATGCGCCTTTGGGCCAAGCGGGTCATGGGCTTTCGGACGGGGAGCGCCAGCGGATCGGGCTTGCGCGCGCTTTCTTGAGCGATGCGCCTTTGATGCTGTTGGATGAGCCGACCAGCAACCTGGATGCCTTGAATGAAGCGTTGGTGCTGCGGGCTCTTTGTGAAAACTCCCAAGGCAAGACGGTGCTGATTGTCAGCCATCGAAAGGCGGTTGCCGCCATTGTGGACAAGCTGCTGGTGGTGGAGGGCAGCAATGCTTCATAGATGCTCAGCAAATAAGGAGGCGAGCTTTACAAGGAAGGAAGAAAGCTCGCCCGATGGCTTCATTATAGAGGCCTTCTGTCCTGTCTTGAATGTGCAGATGAAAAAAAGTTAGCCTGGGCAGATTTCAACTTCTACCAGCTGAGTTATACTTGGTTAACTAAAGAGAAAGGATGCTGTCGGTGGTTGCTAAAAGGCCAAGGATGCTTTTAACGCTTGACGTGGATGCGCCAGGGCCCTTGTATCAGCAGCTTTTCGAGCAGCTGAAGGCTCAGATTCTGGCCGGCAACATCAAGGAAGGGGAGAAGCTTCCCTCCATCAGGTCGCTGACGAATGACCTGGGCGTTTCCCATGTGACCGTCGAGCGGGCCTACTTGCAGCTGTCCGTTGAGGGTTACGTTCAGAACAAGCCGCGCTCGGGATACGTGGTCAACCCCATCGACATCGCCTATTTCGCGGACGCCGAGGAAGGGGAAGGCGACCTTCAGCTGGCCAATGAGGCCCTTCGCAAGGACCCCTATAAGATGAACTGCTTGCGCGGCGCTGAAAGCCGGTATGACTTTGCCTGCGCGAATTTGCAGCCAGGATCGTTTCCGCGCAAGACATGGGCTCGCTTGACCGAGAAGGTTCTGGCCAGCTTTGACGAGGCCGACCTGACGGCATACCGCATAGGGCTTGAGCCGTGCTTGCTGCAGCAGGAGCTGTCGTCTTATTTGCGGCGCTATCGTGGCGTAGCCTGCGCGCCGGAGCAGATCGTCTTTCAGTCGGGAACCGAGGCGGCGCTGTCGGCCATCATGCAGCTTTTGGGCGGCCAGGCGCAGCGGGTCGGGCATGAGGAGCCAGGCTTTGAGGTCATGGTGGCTGTCGCCAAGCGCTTCGGCGCCAACCTGGTGCCGTTGCCGGTTGACCAGGATGATGAAGCCTATCTACAGGCCTTGGAGGCAAGTAACGCGCAATTGGTCTTCGCCACGCCTTCGCACCAGTTTCCCACCGGGCGGCTCATGCCGCTTGAGATGCGTGTTCGTCTGCTTCAGTGGGCGCATGAGCACGACGCCTACATCATCGAGGACGATAGCTGCAACGAGTATCGCTATGACATACAGGCCATTCCGTCTTTGCACTCCCTTGACCAGCACAACCGCGTCATCTATTTGGGGAATTTCTCAAAGGCGCTGTCCCCGGGCCTGCGACTTTCCTACCTTGCGTTGCCGCCGCGCCTTTTGGCCCAATGGTATGAGAAGTTCACGTTTTCCTGGGACCAGGTGCCCTACCTTTCCAAGCAGGTGGTGGCCTTGTTCATGCAGGAAGGCCACTGGGACCAGCACTTGCGCAGGATGTCCACCGGCAACAAGCGCCGCCACGATGCGTTGGTGAGCGCGCTGAAGGAGGCGTTTGGCGATGCCATCTCGCTTTCGGGCGTTGATTCGGGCATGCACCTTTACGTGGCGGTGCGCAACGGCATGGCACAGGAGCAGCTGATGGAAAGCGCGTTTGAGCAGGGCGCTACGGTATATGGCTCGGACGTGTATTACTGGTCGGGCGCTTCGCACCCCGACAACAGCGTGCTCATCGGCTTCAGCGCCATCAAGCTGGAGGACATTTCTGCTGGCGTTGCGGCGTTGAAGAAAGCTTGGCTGTAGGTTTCCCCGCAAGGCGCTCATGGCTTGCGTGCATACGAAAGAAGACCCCGAGGGCCAAGCCTTCGGGGTCTTCGTTTGCTTGAGGTGGGCTTGCGGCGCTTTACAGCAGGTGCGCACGCAGCTCTTCGCCAGAAAGGGGGCTTAGGTAAGCCGGGGCAATGTCGAAGACGGTCTTGCAGCCGGTTACGCCCTCGGCGGCCAAGCGGTTGATGGCGCGGGCATAGGCGCAAATCACGGAAGCGGTGAACTCCGGGTTGGAGTCCAGCTTCAGGCTGTATTCGATGATGTGCTGGTTTTCCTTCTCCCAGCCCGTCTTGCCGGAGCGGAATACGAAGCCGCCATGGGCGATGCCGCTGTGGTCGCGGGCAAACTCCTCCGCAGAGATGAAATTCACGGTGGTGTCGTAATCGCTGAAGTAGTTGGGCATGGTCACGATGTCATGCTCGATCTGGGCCAGGTCGGCGCCTTCCTCGGCCACCACGAAGCATTCGCGCGTATGCTTTTGGCGGGTGGTCAGCTGGGGGTTCTCGCCGTTGCGGACGGCCTCAAGCGCCTCGGGCACCGGGATGGTGTACTGCTTGGCGTTGGCAACGCCCTTGATGCGGCGCACGGCATCGGAGTGACCTTGGCTTACTCCCTTACCCCAGAAGGTGTAATCTTCGCCCTCCGGCAGGATGCAATTGGCATACAGGCGGTTGAGCGAGAACAGGCCCGGATCCCAACCGGCGGAGATAAGGGCCACATGGCCCGTCTCCTTGGCAGAGGCGTCAACATTGGCGAAGTGCGTCGGGATGTTGGCATGCGTGTCGAAGGAGTCGATGACGTTGAACAGCTTGGCGTATTCCGGCGTCTGCTCCGGCAGGTCGGTGGCGCTGCCGCCACACAGGATAAGCACGTCGACGTCGTCTGCGTGCTCGGCGATTTCCGCCACCGGATAAACCGGCACGTCGCTGCTCAAGATGCTGACCTTTTCAGGGTCGCGGCGGGTGAAGACAGCCGCCAATTCCATGTCGTCATTCTGCTGAATGGCGCATTCGATGCCACGGCCCAGGTTGCCGTAGCCCAAGATTCCAATTTTCATGTTCCCGTGTCTCCGTATCGTTGTATCGGAATATAACCGTTAAATTATACCCCCTGTCGTTTCGGGTTTGTTACAGTGGCGAACCGATGTGGAAATGCGTGTAATTTTGGCTTTCGATAAAACCGATAACCTGGTATTGAAATCTTATAGGAACGAACAGATGATTGTGCCGTTAAACTGAGCATCGCGTCTTCAATAACATTGATATAGATAGTTTCGACAAGGAGATACCCGTGGCCAAGAAGCAAGTACCTTATGACCAGAAGTATTACGATCCTGAAATCGAGTGCGCCAGCCGAGCGGACATTGAGGCCCTGCAGCTGGAGCGCTTGAAGGAAGAGATCAAGTTCGCTTACGAGAACGCGCCGTACTACAAGCGCACCTGGGATGAGGCCGGCGTCGGCCCCGATACCATCCAGACGCTTGAGGACCTGCAGAAGTTTCCGTTCATCTGCAAGCAGACCGAACGTGACACCCAGGGCGTCGGCAGCTTCTTCGGTGAGCTGTGCGCCGTGCCCGAGGACGACGTGGTCTACATGGCAACCTCATCCGGCTCCACGGGCGTTCCCACCATGAGCCCCTTCAACCAGAAGGACTTCGACGATTTCATGGACGCCGAGTCCCGCCTGTTCTGGCAGGCCGGCATGCGTCCCAACGACCGTTACCTGCATGGCATGAACTTCGCCCTGTACGTGGGCGGCCCGTGCGTCATCGGCGCACAGAACCTGGGCGCCTTGAGCATTTGGGTGGGCGCCGTGCCGTCTGACCGTTTGCTGTGGGCCATGAAGCATTACAAGCCCACGTTCTTCTGGTCTTCGCCTTCCTATGCATGGCTGCTTGGCCAGAAGGCCATCGAGAAGGGCTATGACCCCAAGACGGACTTCGCCTCCTTGAAGACCATCATCATCTCCGGCGAGCCGGGCGGCTCCATCGAGTCCACGCGTAAGGCCATCGAGGACATTTGGGATGCCTCGGTGTATGACTTCTTCGGCCTGTCCGACATCTATGGCGCCTGCGCCGCCATGTGCGAGCACAAGGACGGCCTGCACATCATCGAGGACCAGATTCTGGTCGAGGTCATCGATCCCGTTACCGGCGAAGTGGTCCCTGACGGCCAGACGGGTGAAATCGTCTACACCACGCTGCTCAAGCACGCCCGCCCGATGATCCGTTTCCGCAGCGGCGACATCGGCAAGGTCAACCGCGAGAAGTGCGAGTGCGGCCGTACCACCACCCGTATTTACATCCAGGGCCGCAAGGACGAGATGTTCATCGTCAGTGCCGTCAACGTGTTCCCGTCTGACATCGAGTATGTCGTTCGCCAGGATCCGGGCCTGTCCGGCGAGTACCGCATCCGCGTGTACGACAAGAACTACACCACCAAGTACGAGGTTTCCGTCGAGCGCGTGTTCGGCTCCGATGAGCCTTTCGACAAGATCGCTGAGCGCGTTGAGCTGGCGCTGAAGACCCATACGGGCGTGCGTCCCGCCAAGGTGCTGGTCTTCGATACCGACGGCCTTGGCGTTTCCGCCGAGCACAAGGCCTCCCGCTTCATCGACGAGCGCGGCCAATAAGGCTTTTGCTTCTTGTTGCTTGAAGGCTGGCCGGGTTTTCCTGACCAGCCTTTTTTTGCATGGTGTAAGCGGTTGACGCATGGGGTCAAGCAAGATTTTCTAAGCTTGGCGTAGCTTTGCGGCGCAAAACATAACTATAAAAGCAATCGATAACTGGTATCCAAATGATTTGATAGTGATACACTGCATTCAGAAGGGTAAAACCGTTGAAGGAGGCATTTATGTCAAAGTCTTTCGCAGTATCCGGCCAACATTACCTGTTTGATGTCCAGGCGTTTGCACACACGGTCCTTCATATGGGCGGCGGTGAGTGCAGCTACGCTTTGCGTGATCGCACGACGTCCCAGACGTTCGAGGACGTGTCTACCGGCAACTCCGAGCTAGGCGTCATCGTCCAGACCACCGCCACGGCTTCGGCGCTGAACGGCGCCTTGGAGGCCAGGGGCCTTGTCTTCACGCCGCTAGCGGAAAGCACGCCGATGATCGCCCTTCCTGCCAGCCACCCGCTTTCAAGCGCTAAGACGCTGACCCTTGATCAGTTGGCCGATTGGCCCTACCTGTACTTCGAGCAGGAGCCTGGCGTTCCGGCTGAGTTTGCCGAGGAAGCCTTGTCGCATGTGGAGCGCTCCCGTGCCATTGCCTGCACCGATCGCGCATCCCTGTCTGAGCTGGCCACTGCGCTTAACGGCTATACCGTCACGAGCGGCATCCTGGTTGGCATCACCGACGGGGGCTCGTTGGCCACCATTCCGCTGGAGACCGATGAGCGCCTGACGCTTGGCTACATCACCAAGAAGGACGCACAGCTCTCCGAGGCCGGGCAGTGCTTCGTCTCTTACCTTGAGAAGAGTCTCAAGCTGTACGCCCGTTAGGGAATCGCTTGCGTTTCGTTTAAACTAGGGGAGGCGCCAGCGGGCGTCTCCCTTTATGTTTCCGGGCGTTTTGCTTGCTGGTTTTTGCGGGTAGGCATGCAGTTCGGAGAAAAACAGACGAGAGGTTTTTCATGATAGAAGTTTTATGGCATGGTCGCGGCGGGCAAGGTGCGTTTACCGCGGCACGCCTGTTGGGCGCAGCGGCGTCCTTGGAGCCGGGGCGCTATGCTTTGGCGTTTCCTTCCTTCGGGCCCGAGCGCCGTGGGGCTCCCATGCGCGCATTCACCAAGATGGCGAATGCCCAAATAGGCGATCGAAGCGCCATCGCAAAGGCGGACTTCGTGGTTTACCTGGATGAGACCCTTTTTGCCCCTGGTTGGGAAGCCGAGCTCAAGGAAGGCGGAAAGGTGCTGGTCAACAGCACTAAGTCATACGACGATAAACGCGTCGTAAGCCTTGATGCAAGCGGCATCTCGCAGGCCATTTTGGGGCGTGAGATTCCCAACACCGTGTTTCTTGGCGCCTTAAGCGCCCTTTGCGAAGGGTTTGGGCCCGATCAGGCGAAGGAGGCCATTCGCCAATACATGGCCCCTAAGCTGCATGAGCCCAACATCGCCATCATCGATGCCGCGATAGCTGCCCTTGAGGGCGGCGAAAACAAGGCGCAGGACGATCTGTGCTCTGAAGGCTCTGATGAGCCCGCGGTGTCCGAGCGGCCCCAAGTCGTAAGCCGTCCAAACTGCGTTATCCCGAAGCTTTACCAAGAAGAGCTGGACCCTGCCGCCTACGCCCGAAACACCAGCTGGAAGGCGGGTTATCTGGTGTCGAAGAACGCTGGCTGGCGCACCATCCGTCCCGTGATTGACTCTGGTAAGTGCACGGGCTGCCTTTCGTGCTATATGGACTGCCCCGACGGTGCGGTTTTCAAGGCGGGCTCTGGCACCTCGTCTGAGGCCTTGCCGTCGGCTCGCCGCACGCAAGGCGCGCTCGCTTCCGGCGCGGCCCCATCCGGGGCACCAGAGCCCGCCTTGGCTGAGGCCTTGCCGTCGGCACCCGTGGCCATCGACTACGACTTCTGCAAGGGTTGCGGCGTATGCGTCAAGGCGTGCCGCTTCGGCGCCATCGACATGATTCCGGAAGGGGATGAGGCATAGATGAAACGCTTCCTTTCAGGCGATGAGGCCTTGGCCGAAGGCGTGCGCCTTGCCCGCCCGCAGGTCATCAGCGCCTATCCCATCACGCCGCAGACGGTGGTCGTTGAACGTCTGAGCGAGATGGTCGAGGCCAGGACGCTTGATGCCGAGTACCTGCATGTGGAATCCGAGCATTCCGCCCTCAGTGCCGCCATGGGCGCCAGCGCCACCGGCGTGCGCACCTTCACGGCAACCAGCAGCCAGGGGCTCCTTTACATGGCTGAGGTCCTGACGTATGCGGCAGGCGGCCGCTTTCCCATCGTCATGATGAACGCCAATCGCTCTACCGCCCTGCCTTGGAACATTTACGGTGACCAACGCGACAGCCTGGCGCTGCTCGATCATGGATGGATCCAGGCTTATGTGGAGGACAACCAGGAGGCCTTGGACATGGCGTTGATGGCTTATGCCGTGGCTGAAGATCCTGCCGTCATGACGCCGTTTATGGTTAACTTGGATGGCTTCGCCCTTACTCATACCTACGAGAACGTCGAGGTGCCCGAGCCTGACCAGGCCGATGCGTTCCTGCCGCCGTTTGCTTCCAACAACCGATTCGACTTCCAGAACCCGGTGAACATGGGATACTCCGCTGGCCCTGAGTTCAACGCCTACTACAAGTACTGGGCCCACCGTGACATGTCTGACGCGGCGCAGGTTATCGACGCCGTCGAAGAGCGGTTTGCCCAGGTGATGGGACGTCGCTACCCCGGCATGGTGGAGGCCTATCGCTGCGAAGACGCCGAGCGCGTCATCGTGACGCTGGGCTCGGCTGCGGGACTGGTGCGTGCCGTGGTAGACGAGCTGCGCGATGCCGGCGAAAAGGTGGGCCTGCTGAAGATTCGCTACATGCGGCCTTTCCCGGCTGGGTTGATTGCCCAGGCCCTGATGGGCGCAAAGGCGGTGGCCGTGCTTGAGAAGGACATCTCCTTCGGCGCCGAGGGCACGGTCTTCACAAACGTCAACTCGGCCTTGAAGCAGGCGGGCTGTAACGTGCCCACGCTCAACTTCATCGGCGGCCTTGGCGGCGCGGATATATCGGTGGCGCAGGTGAAGGACGTTTTCCAGGCGTTGGAGCAGCCGCAGGGCCAAGCGAGCGTCACCTTCCTTGGCGTTGATGAGGGGAAGGAGTAGCCATGGCGTTGAATGCGAAAACCATATCGGATGACGAGCTGTTCTTCGGCCACAAGGCTTGCGCGGGTTGTGGCGGCAGCTTGGCTGTCCGCCACGCGTTGAAGGTCCTTGGGCCCAACACGGTCTGCGCCCTGCCTGCAGGCTGCATGAGCGCGGTCGGCTTCAACTTCCCGCAGCTCTGCTTTGCCAACAATGCCATGATCACGCCTTTTGCAGCTACGGCAAGCGTCTTGTCCGGCATCCGTGCTGGCCTGAAGGTGCAAGGCCTTGACCCAGCCGAATACCCCGTCGTCGGCTTTGCAGGCGACGGCGGCACGGCTGACATCGGCATCCAGGCGTTGAGTGGCGCCATCGACCGCAATGATGACATCATCTACATCTGCTATGACAACGAAGCCTATATGAACACCGGCATCCAGAAGAGCAGCTTGACGCCGTTCGGTGCGCGCACCACCACGACCCCTACCGGCAAGAATGCGCATGGCTGCCTGACGCAGAAGAAGAACATGTTCGAGATAGTGGCTGCCCATGGCATACCGTATGCCGCCACGGCAAGCGTTGGATACCTGAACGACTTCATACGCAAGGTGGAGAAGGCGGCCAGCATCCGTGGAACCAAGTACATCCACGTGATCGCCCCATGCCCGACCGGTTGGGGCTGCAAGGTTGACCAGACGACCGAGATAGCCAAAGACGTTGTCGACTGCGGCCTGTGGTACCTGGCCGAATACGAAGGCCCCGACGTGTGTGGCATTCCGGGTGGGCGCTTCGCGCTCAGCCGCAACCCGAAGGCGTTCGCCAGCGTGGAGGACTACCTGCGCAAGCAGTCGCGCTTCCGGGCGCTCGATGATGCTGACATCGCCTCCATCGTCGCGGGGCGCGACGCTAAATGGGAGGCCATGAGGCGCGACTGGGCATAGCGTAGCTGGCGCTTGCCTTGGTGATTGCTGGGGCTGAAGCGGGTCGAAGGCGCAAGCGCCTCGTTTTCATGCATAAAGTAAGAAGGGCGGGTTCAGTTCAATACCGAACCCGCCCTTCTTGTGCGCAAGAAACGTTAATGGCGCATGCCGCCGCGGCCGCCGCCAGGGCCACCCATGCCGCCGCCAGGTCCGCCATGGCCGCCCATGCCGCCAGGGCCACCGCCCATGCCGCCACGATCGCCGCCAAAGCCGCCGCGGCCTTGCTGGCCTTCGAAGCCTCCGCGTTCGCCGCCGAAGCCGCCATGGCCATGTTCGCGCTGTCCGCCAAAGCCGCTCTGCTCGTTTCCGAAGAAGCCTCGGCTCCTACTGTCGTCTTCGTCCTCGGGTGGGGGCGGAGGCGGGGTCTGAGAGCGGCTGGAGGAGCTGGAGGATGCCGCCTTCGAGGCCACCACCGAGCCGATGAGGCCGGTGGCCACGCCAGCAACGCCTTTCAGGACGTTCTCGATGGTCTCTTTGCGTTCTTCCTCTTCCTCTTCCTGCTGTGCAGCCGCTTCGGCTGCCGCCTGCTCCTCGGCTTCGCGCTTCTCCTCTTTCTGGATGGTCTCGCCAAGGGGTGCGTTGCAGATGGGGCAAACGTTGTTGCCTTCGGTTTCTACGAGCGATCCGCAGTATTCACAGGTAATTTGCATGAGTTGGCCTTTCTAGCGGGGGACTTTACATGCACGAAGCAGGCCTTAGGCGGCCTGCGTCTCGCTTTCGGGAGCAGCTTCGGGCTTTTCGCCCTCGAAGGGCGTCAGGTCCTTGTAGGACGTGCCGATGGTGCGGCGCAGCACGAACAGCGTGGCAACCACCAGGACAACGCCGATTGCCAGGCAGATGATGGCATTCTGCACGAAGCCGGCAATGATGAAGCACACAAACGAGATGGCTGCCATGGTCAGGACGTAGGGCAGCTGGGTGTTCACATGGACGATGTGGTCCACGTTGGCGCCAGCGCTGGCCATGACCGTGGTGTCCGAGATGGGGGAGCAGTGGTCACCGGCAACGGCGCCTGCCAAGCAGGCGGAGATGCCGATGGTCAGCAGCGTGGGCTCGTTGGCGAAGATGGGCAGCACGATGGGAATCAGGATGCCGAAGGTGCCCCAGCTGGTGCCTGTGCTGAACGCCAGGAACAGGGCCACCAGGAAGATGATGGCCGGAAGCATGGCGTACAGGCCGGCGGCTGCACCTTCCATAAGGCCGGCGACGAAGACGTCGGCGCCCAGAAGGCCGGTCATGTTCTTCAGCGAGACGGCGAAGGTCAGGATCAGGATGGCCGGACACATGGCATGGAAGCCAGAGACCATGCACTCCATGGCGCTGCCGAAGGAGACCACCCGGCGGCACAGCAGGTAGATGATGGTGAACACCAAGGCTATGATGGCGCCCCAAGGCAGGCCGACGAAGGCATCGGTGTTGCCGAAGGCCCCAATGAGGTCGCCCGCGTAGTCGGTGGCGCCGGAAGGATCCTCGCCGAAGAAGCCGCCAACGTAGAGCATGCCGCAGATGCAGCAGATGATGAGAACGATGACCGGGATGAGCATGTCCCAAAGGGAGGCGCGGCTGGTGTCGGGGGCAAGGTCGTTGCCCAGGGAGCCAAGGTCGGCCTTGGTGTAGGCTTCGATCTCATGCTTGGCCATGGGGCCGTAGTCGAAGCCCATGCTGACCAAGACGATGACGAACACCAGCGTCAAAAGCGAATAGAAGTTGAAGGGGATGGCGCTCATGAAAAGAGAGATGCCGTCGACGTCCAGATCGGAGGCCACGCCGGAGACGGCGGCGGCCCAAGAGGACACCGGGGCGATCATGCAGATGGGGGCGGCCGTGGCGTCGATGATGTAGGCCAGCTTGGCGCGTGAGACGTTCTTCGAGTCGGTGACGGGGCGCATGACGGAGCCGACTGTCAGGCAGTTGAAGTAGTCGTCGATGAAGATGAGCACGCCCAAGACGAAGGCCGCGATCTGCACGCCCACGCGGCTCTTGATGTGGCGGGCGGCCCATTTGCCGAAGGCCGCCGCGGCACCGGTTATGTTGACCAGGGCCACTATGATGCCCAGCATGACCAAGAAGATGAAGATGCCGGCGTTGTCGGACACAGCTGCGATGAAGCCGTCATTGATGATGGTGTTGATGGTTCCCACGGGGTCGCATCCTGCCACCAAAAAGCCGCCGACCAAAATGCCGACGAACAAGGAGCTGTAGGTCTCCTTGGTGATGAGGGCCAACGCGATGGCCACGATGGGCGGCACCAGCGCCCAGAAGGTATTGACGAATTCCACGGTTTTCCTCCCTGAATTTGTTTGCATGGTATTCGTTGAAGCAATTGGTTTATTATAGGTCAGCCAACGAATGGCTGGGGCTCAACAAGGTGAGCTGATACAAATCGGAAACGAAGGGTAAGGGCGTAGCGTGAAATATCGGTTGCTCATAGTTGCCGCAACGCTTATTTGGGGCAGCTCCTTCGTCATCGTGAAGGGGGCTACGGACTACCTTGACCCCGCGCTCATCCTGATGGTCCGCTTCTTGCTGGCCGCGCTTATTCTGGCTGTTGCGTTCGTGCGGCGTTGGCGGCTCTATTTCAAGAAGGAATATGTTGGCATCGGCCTGCTCTTCGGGCTGGCGCTCTTTTGCGCCTACTACCTGCAAACGGTGGGGGTCCATTACACCACGCCGGGTAAGAACGCCTTTCTGACCGGCACTTATTGCGTCATGGTGCCGTTCTTTGCCTGGATTGCCATGCGCAGGCGCCCGACAGCCTTCAACGTGGCGGCGGCCGCGTTGTGCATCATCGGCGTAGGGCTTATAAGCCTCGGTAACGAGGGCGGCGTGAACGTCGGGGATATCCTTACCTTGGCTTGCGCCGTCTTCTTCGCCATTCACATCCTGCTGGTATCGCACTTTTCCCAGGGGCGTGACATCTATGTGCTGACCATGTGGCAGTTTGCCGGCGTGGGCTTGTGCTCCCTTGTGGTGGCGTTGGTCACGGGCGCGGATTTTTCCCAACTGGCGGCCCTGGATACGGGCAAGGTGGGCGAGCTTGCCTACCTTACGGTCGGCTGCACGGCCCTGGCGCTGCTTTTCCAAAACATCGGGCAAGCCCATTTGCCGCCCGCATCAGCCAGCTTGCTGCTTTCGCTTGAGTCGCCCTTCGGCGTGCTCTTCAGCGTGCTTTTGGGCGTTGAGGCCCTTCAGGCGAAGACGCTTTTGGGCTTCGTCTTGGTTTTTGCCGCCATCGTGGTGTCGGAAGTCCTCCCCGAGCGGATGAAGGCTCGCAAGGCCAGCCCCCCGCTCAGCTGATATACAATGGTTGCGTACCTTAATCGAGAGAAGACGGTTTCATGGAAGAGCTCATTGACATTTACGACGAAGACAAGAACTTCTTAGGCTTGACGGTGCCACGTGAGGGCGCCTTCATGCAGGAGGGCCAGTTCATGCTTTATGTGCTGGCCATCATCCAGAACAAGGAAGGCAAGTTCCTTATCACCCAGCGCTCGCGGGACAAGCATTGGGCCGCTGGCTGGTGGGAGGTCACCGGTGGCGGCGTCAGCGCGGGGGAGAACTCCCTCCAAGGCGTCATGCGTGAGATTTCCGAAGAGGTCGGCCTGGATGCCGCGGGCGCATCCCCGGCCTTGGTGCATAGCTACAAGAACATCGATCTGAAGCGCGGTGACAACTACATCGTCGACATCTATCGCGTGACGCTTGACTTCACCAAGGATGACGTGGTGCTGCAGGAGTCCGAGGCAGTGGATTGCCGACTTGCCACCTGGGAAGAGATTGGCGAGCTCAACGAGCAGGGCATCTTCCTGCATTACGGACGCATTGCCACGGCTTTGGGATTGGAGTAGCCTCATGAACCTTCGAGACTTCCAGCTGCAGATCAAGGCACCGAGCGCTTCAAGCAAGGCGCAGCTGATGAACGTATCGCGAACCATTGCCGAGGGGGATCAGGTTCTTGAGGCCTATGCCTCCCACTTGGAAGCCGCCGAGGATTATAAGGACTTCCTTGAAGCCATCTATTCGGACCAGGACTTGCTGATGGATGACGCCTGGGGCTATGCCTGCCGCATTCTTCATCCTGAGGCGGCGCTGGACCGCTTTACGCCCTTGGCGGTTGCCAAGGGTCAAAAGGTGTCCGCAGGCGCTTTGACCATCAACGGGAAGGCCGGCAGCTTCACCATTCGCGCTCCGCATGATGCCGAGGAGTCGGATATCTATGTGTTTGCGGATGGAAGCCTCAATGAGCTTGCCTTGGCCCCTGCGGGGAAGTTTGCTGCGGAGTGCGTGGTTGCCGGCGTGCCCATCTGCGGCGTGTGCAACGTCTTCCACTTCGGGACAGACGTGGTCATCATGCCTTGGGAGGTTGACGAAAGCGGCCAACGGCCGCATGCACGTGCCACCAGCGCTACAAGGGCCCGTAACAGCGTGAAGCCCAAAAGCGGCAACTGTTGAGGCCGATAGTCCAGGACCGGTCGGTCCTTCGAAACCAAAAGGCGGGCAAGTGGCCCGCCTTTTTTGTACGTTAGAAAGCGCGGCCAAGGCGGCCCGATTAAGGCAGCTTCTCGAAGGCCAGGCGCGGATCGTCGTCTTCCTCCACGAAGATGATGCCGCATTGGATGAAGCCGCATTTCTCAAGCAGGCGCTGCATGGGGATGTTATCCCCATGGGTGTCTATGCGTAGATGGGGGAACTGCTCAAACGCCCAGTTAAGGCAGAAGGTGCCCGTTCCCTTCACGGTGCCGTCCGTGGCTATGCGGTGGATGACGCCATAAGGGGTGTCGCTGAGCCACGAGCCGTCGAAGATGGAATGGTAGGTGGGATCGTCGAAGTTGGGCAGGAAGACGAAGACGCCCACCACCCGGTCGTCGCAAACGCAAACGTAGGATCGGCCTTCGCGGATGTCTTCCTCCACCAGCTCGGCAGGGGGCCAGGTGGTGTTCCATTGGCGATCGTTTCCGTTTTGGGCCATGAATTCACGTGCATGCTCATAGATTGCCAGGATGTCCTGGTAGTCCAAAAAGTCTGAATGGCGTATGGAGAAGTTGCTCATCGGGCAATCCTTAGGTCTGACAAATGCGCTAGCTCCAGCATATCAGAAGGAAGGGCGGCCTCGATTGAGAGTTGCCGCTGCGTGACGGGGTGAGTCATTTCCACGCGCCAGGAATGCAGAGCGTGGCGGGGTATGCGCTTGTCGGGGGCGCCATAGGTAGCATCGCCTATCAAGGGGTGCCCGGCATATTGCAGGTGGATGCGTATTTGGTGGGTCCGCCCCGTTTCCAGCTCAAGCCTGACGGCGCTCACAGGACGTCCGTCCAAAACTCCTTGGTCGATCACCTGGTAATGCGTTACGGCCTTCTTCCCGTCGGCTTGCACTCCGAAGGTGTTGGGATGCCGCGTGAGGCGCGCCCAAGGGGCATCAATGGTGCCGCGTTGCTGGCCGGGCCTGAAGTGGCCCTCGCAAAGAGCCAGGTATTCGCGCTGAAAGCCTTGCGTGTGCATGAGGCCCTCCAGCTGGTTGTGGATGTATCCGTTCAATGCGAAGACGACGGCCCCGGTTGTCCTTGAATCAAGGCGGGAGACTGGGTGGATGCAAGCAGAGATTCCCTGTTCCTTCAGGCGAAAGGCAACGTAGTTGGCCAGGGTGTCCTGGTCGTGGCCGGGGCTTGGATGTATAACTATTCCAGCCTGCTTGTTGACGATGAGCAGCCCTTCGTCCTGATAAAGGATGTCGAGCGGGCCTGGTTGGGGATTGATGGAGGTGGCGGCGCATCCAAGCGCCACGTCCTCGACCAAAAGTGAGAGCCGCTGGCCGGCACTTACCTTCGCTTTGCATCGCGCAGGGACGCCGTCAAGCAGCACGGCTCCATCCACGCGCTTTGCACGCCGGATGGCGCGATCGCTTGCGCCAAGGCAGGTGCGCAGGACGTAGTCGACCGTCAGTCCTTCGCAGTCGGGCGGTATTTCAACTGAAACGAATCTCATGGCGCACATGGTAGCTGAGGCATTCGGCGCTTCGCAATGGGAAAAGGCGCGGCTTGCCCATAAACGAAAATGGGCCCCTCCAAGGAGGGGCCCATCAGGGTTTGGCCTTTTACACCATGCCCTCGATGGTGATGGGGATGGACAGGTTGACCACGTACATGGCCACGACCAGGATGAAGAACACGACGACGACGACGGTGATGATGTTCATGACGTCTGCAGGAATCTTAGCAAAGGCGCGCTCCAGGTTGGGATAGACAAGCCACGTCATGAGCGTTGCCATGACGCCGAAGAAGGTGGTGTTCAGCAGGCAGATCTGGCCCATGAAGTTGAAGTCCATGTTGGTGTAGTCCCAAAGCGGAAGCTTGCCGGTAACCGGGTCGGGCGGGGTGTTGAGGACCAGGCCCATGGCCAGCTCGATGGCAGCGCAGAAAAGCGTGTTGACCACGAAGCTGGCAAGCAGAGGAACAACCTTGCCAGGAAGCTTTTCCTGCAGGAAGTTCTTCAGCGGGAACAGTAGCAGGCCGATGAAGACCATGGCTGCGCCGTAGACGAAGAAGGGGTTGAGCATGTCGCGCCAAATGCCGGAATTGGGATCGTATTCACCCGGGACGATGCCCCAGCGGATAAGCCAGCAGACCGACCATTCCATCCAGTGGCCGACCACGCTGAAGATGCAGAAGTACAGCAGCAGGTTGCGCCAGAAAAGCAGGCTCTTCGGATTCCAGAGCTTTTCGTCCTCCTTCAAGGCGGCCTGGCGGTTCTGCTTGGTGAACGGCTCAGTGAAGATGACCTTGGTGCGCGGGGAGAAGATGAAGTAGAGAAGGATGACGACGGGGATGATGGAGGAGGACACGTAGGTGACCAGGCTCACGTCGGCGAACATGTCGACGATCAGGCTGATAACCAGATAGCCGGCGACCAGGCCGATGATGACCTCACGCCCGTGCTCCTTGCGGTTCCAGATGAACCAAAGCGTGACGGCCATCAGAAGCATCTGGATGAAGCTGACCCAGTAGGCTGCGTCGTAGGAGCCGCTGCGGGTCACGAAGACCAGCACGACGACGTTGCCGATCAAGTCAAGGACGCAGGAGACCTCAATGACGCGCAGGAAGCCCAAATGGCCGTTTTGCGTGAAGGCGTTCTCCTTGCCGAAGACCTCGGTATGGTTACGCCTGAGCTGGCGGGATGCCACAATGAAGAGCGCCATGCTGAGGAAGTTGTACATCATGGCCGAGGAGACGGCGCAGATGATCGTGAAGATGTACGTGCGGTAGTCGTGGTCATGGCCCTTGTAGGCATTGATGAGCCAATAGGAGCCGATGGCGCACATGATGTTCAAGACCACGCCGGCGCCGGTGAACATGGACATGAAGGTGAGCAAGATCACCAGGTTTTGGGCGGGTGTGAGGTTGGCGCCGAATCCGATGACGCTGATGGTCATGGAGAAGCTGCCCAGCTGGTTAGCAATGTCGGCATAGGTGGTAGGGTCGTTGGAAGCGTCAATGGCGGCAAACGCCATAACGCCAGTGGGGATGGCCAGGGCAACGGCGAAGAGGATGGATAGCACCATCAAGACGATGCCAAGCGTTCTGACTGTCTTCAGCCGGGGGGTAAATCCCAAGCTGCCGGATTCTTCGAGTGCGGGTTTGACCATAGTGACCCCTTTGCTTCGCGGTGCAATGATTAAGGTATTATACCCAAAAAGGGTGAGTGAGTATGGCCTGGTGCCAACAGTACTTACGATTGCGGAGGTCCGGAGGCCGCTCATGAAATTTCTGCATGTGGGGGATCTACATATAGGCAAGCAGTTGGGGGGCTACTCCCTTCTGAAAGACCAGGAATTCGCCCTTGAGGGCATTCTGGCGCTGGCGCGTGACCGGCAAGTGGATGCCGTGGTCCTGGCGGGTGATATCTATGACAAGGCGTCGCCTTCGGCCGAGGCCGTGGGGCTGTTCGACCGCTTTTTGACCAGCGTTTCCCGCGCGGGCATCGCATGTTTGGGCATTCCCGGAAACCATGATTCCGCCGAACGCATAGCCTATGCCTCGGGCATCTTGTCCGAACAGAGGGTGTACTTTCCGGCTACCTACGATGGGTCCGTGACGTCGGTCGAGCTTGGCGGCGAAGACGGCAAGGCTGTCTTCTGGCTGCTTCCTTTCCTGAAGCCGGCCCAGGTAAGGCCCCATTTCCCCGAGGCCGACATCGGCACCGACTACACGGCTGCGTGCACAGCGGCCTTGTCGGCTTGCCAAATTGACCCTGCGAAGTGCAACGTCTTGGTGGCCCATCAGTTTGTGACCGCAAGTGGATCTGACACCCAGCGCGCTTCTGATGAGCTTAACCTGGGCGGCGTGGACAACGTTGACTTCCATGTGTTCGATGCCTTTGACTATGTGGCGCTCGGGCATGTGCACCGGGCGCAGCGTGTTGGTCGTGACCAAGTGCGCTATGCGGGTTCGTTGTTGAAGTATTCGGCGACGGAGGTGCCGTTTGCCAAGTCGGTCGTGCTTGTGGACGTTCGCCCCAAAGAGGAAGGCTGCGCTGTCGGCGACTGCGTCAGCTTCGAGCTTTTGCCGGTGCCGGTCCTTCGTGATGTGCGAAAGGTCCAGGGACCGCTTGAGCAGCTGCTTTCGCCAGAGGTTGTGGCTTCGGCGAATAAGGATGACTACCTGTTTGTGGAGCTGACCGACGAGGTGCCTCAAATCGACGCCATGCGAAAGCTTCAGGCATCCTATCCGCACGTGGTCAGCCTGGGCTATTCCTTCGACAAGGGGGAGGCGGGGCTGGTTGACGTTTCGGTGGAGGAGTCGTTCGACTTGGATTCGCTTGATCCGATGGAGTTGTTCAGCACGTTCTTCGAGGCCCAGGTCGGTCATGGGCTTTCCGACGAGCAGCAAGGAATTGCCTGCCAGGCGCTCCAATCGGCGCGCGAGGCCTTTGCCCAAGGTGAGGAGCCTTGGCAGGAAGGAGGCCGCAAGTGAGACCCCTCAAGTTGACGATGAGCGCCTTCGGCCCCTATGCCGACCAAGCCGTGGTGGATTTCACCCAGCTGGGCGAGCGGGGGCTCTACCTTATCTGCGGTGACACGGGCGCCGGCAAGACCACCATCTTCGACGCGATAAGCTTTGCGCTGTTCGGGCGGGTCTCAAGTGGCGAGAAAGGCGCGCGCACGCCGGGTGCGATGCGCAGCAAGTTCGCTTCTAACGACACCGACACCTTCGTCGAGCTTGACTTCGACTACCGAGGGCAAACCTACCATATCCGCCGCGAGCCGGCCTATGAGCGCCCCAAGAAGCGCGGGGAGGGCTTCACCTCCAAGGTGGCCACGGTGGAGTTTGTGCGCTCAGGGGCCGACCCCATCACCAAGATAGCCGTAGCCGATCAGGCCATCGTGGAGCTTTTGGGCATTGACCATGAGCAGTTCGGCCAGATCGTCATGATCGCCCAAGGGGAGTTTCGCAAGCTTCTGACGGCGGACACCAAGTCACGCTCGGAGATCTTCCGCAACCTGTTTGCCACTAACGCCTACGAGCGCTTCCAGAACGACCTGCGGGAGAGAAGTGCGGGGTTAGAGACCCGCTACAAGGCGGCGCGCACCAAGATTGACCAGCAGGTTGACAACGTGCGCTTCCCCGAGGGTAGCGAACGGCGCCTTCAGCTGGATGAGAAGGCCAAGAAGGGCCTGGTCGAGGGCCAATGGGTGCTTGAGCTGCTGCGGGATCAGCAGCAGGAGGACGAGGGCGTGGCTCAGTCTCTTGAGGAGGAGGTAAGCGCCATGCGGCAGGTGTGGCGTGAGGCCGAGAACCTGCTAAGCCAGGCAAGGGAGCGCGAGAACGCTGAGAAGCGCATCGAGGTGCTTTCGTTGGATCTTGCCCAATGCCGCGACAAGCTGCCGGTGCTGCAGGGAGTCTTCGACCAGGAGGCCGCACACGATGACGAGTGCGACACGCTGCGCGCAGAAATTGCCGTGGCCGCCAGCAAGTTGGACGCGTTTTCGCAGGTAGAGGAAAAGGAGGAGGAGGCCCAAGAGGCTTCCTTGGCGCTTGATGCCGCGTCGGCGAAAAGGTCCAAACTGCAAGGCTTGGTGGAGGCTTCCCGCGCGCAAGTGCAGGAGTGGGATGCGCAGCTGGCTGAGTCGGCGGATGTCGAGACGCAGCTTGTCCAAGCGCAGGCGCTCAAAGAGCGCTGTGATCAGGCGGTTGAGGCTGCGTCGGTAACGATGCAGGACGTCATGCAATGCCAGCAGCAGGAAAAGGCCGTCGAGACGGCCCGTGATTGCGTGGATGCCTGTGCGGCGGCTGCCGAGGAGGCCGGCCAGCGCGCTGCGTCGGCCGAAGAGCGGCTTGCCCAGGAGCAAGCCCGGGCTTCTGAGCTGGAGGATGCAAGCGCCCGGGTGGCTCAGCTACAGGCCCAGGTAAGCGAGTACACTCTGCGCGCTGAGACCATTGAGGCCGAATGGCGTGACCGTACGGACAAGCAGGAGGCCGCGTTGCGGGCGCAGGAAGCCCTGCGCCAGGCGCAGGAGGGCTTCAAGGCGGCATCCGCGCAGGCTCTGGATGCTGCTAAGCGCTGCTCGCGCCTGAAGGAGCTGCAGAAGGCCAACCGCGCGGGCTTGTTGGCGCAGGATCTGCTTTCGGGCGACCCGTGCCCGGTATGCGGCTCGTGCGACCATCCGCATCTGGCGGTGCTGACCGAGGATGCGCCAACGGATCAGGACGTGGAGCGCGCCGAATTGACGCAGGCGCAGGCCGCCGAGAAGTCTTCGGCGGCAAGCAATGCCGCGGCGGCCGCCAAAGCCCAGCTGGAAGCCGCCCAGGCCGCTCTTGAAGCGTGCAAGTCCTCAGAGGAGCTGCAGTCGCAGCGAGACTTCCTGGCTCAGGCGAAGGCGGATGCTCAGGAGGAGTTGCTCGCTGCGCAGGCAAGGCTGAAGCAGGCTCAGGTGGCCAAGGACGCTGCAAAACGAGCCCTGTTGGAGCAAGAGGCCGCCAGGAATGCCTTGGAGCAGGTCCGCGCCGATCAGGCACGGGCGAACAGCGACTTCGCAGCGGCGCAAGCCACGCTGAGCGCCTTAAGAGGCAAGCTTGGGTCTGTGGATGCGCAGGCCGCCCAAAGTCAGCTGGAGCAGGCCAAGCATGACCTGAGAGCGGCCGAAGAAGCCTGCGTGGCCAAAACCGCGCGGCTTGAGGCGCGCAACAAGCTTGCCGAACAGCGCAACGCCTTGCAGGAAAAGATGACGCAAGCCGAGGCGGCCTTAGAGGAACTGGCAGGGCAGGAAGCTGTCCAAAAGCAGAAACGCGATGTTGCCTTGGCGCAGGCCGCGCAGTTGCGCCGTGACTTGCCATGGGAGTCGCAGGAGCAGGCAAGCACCTATGTGGGAGAGCTGAAGCAAAGGCTTGAAGGAAGAACCCAGGCCCGCCAAGCCGCCAAGGACGCCTTGGACAAGGCGAAGCAGGAAGAGGCCGATTTGTTGTCGCAGGTGCAGGCCAATCAGGCCATCGTGTCTGCGGCGCCTGAGATTGACGTGACGCAGCAGGTCTCGCGGCGCAATGAGGCTGACACCCTGGGCCGTAAGGCCGCGGATGCCAAGGAAGCAGTCAGCCAGCGCATGAGCATCAACGCCGACTGCGCGGCCAAGTTGGAGCGCCTGATGCATGAAAATGCCCAGATCGAGCACGATTACGGGCAGATGCAGGAGCTTTCCAATGTGGCCAACGGGACGGTGAGGAAGAAGTCCAAGCAAACCTTCGAAGCGTATGTACAGTCCATGTACTTCGATCAGGTGATAGCTGCCGCCAACCGGCGCTACAAGGCGTTGACAGGTGGGCGCTATGAGCTGCTGCGCCGCCTTGATGACGAAGCCACGCGTGGCAAGGCTGGCCTTGATTTGGACGTCTTCGACAACTACAACGGGCAAAGCCGAGCCGCTTCCACGCTTTCGGGCGGCGAGTCCTTCGAGGCGTCGCTGTGCTTGGCGCTTGGCTTCTCCGATGTGGTTACGCGCTATGCGGGCGGCGTCAAGCTGGACGCCATGTTCATCGACGAGGGCTTTGGCAGCCTCAGCCAAGGCGAGCTTGCCAACGCCATGAACCTGTTGGTGGGGCTTTCGGAGGAAGACCGACTCATCGGCATCATCAGTCATGTCGAGGAGCTGAAGAACAACATCGATCGGCGCATCGTGGTCCATGGCGGCCAGGCTGGGTCCACGCTGACGGTTGAGTAGCTAGCTGCTTGCGTTCTGGTCGGCGCGCGCGAAGGCGAAGCAGTCGTAGCGCACGGCCTTGCGGTAGCGGGGATCCAACGCTGCGGATTACGACAAAGTGTGGGACTAAAGCCGAGTTTTTGTCGTAATGCGTTCAGGGGCCTTGGGAGAAATTACGACAAAAAGACGCTGTGGCCGCAATGCCTTGTCGTAATGGTGCGGTGGCGGTTCGCGTTTTTACGACAAAGAAGGCGGCGGGCGCTGAGGCTTTGTCGTAATAGGAGGCCCTTACCGCCTGTTGTTTTCTTTGGTCGGCCTTCGTTTTGTGACGAGAAGCTCCTTGATTGCGCTTTTTTCTTGCGATCCACGGGAAAACGAGCTTTTTCATTACGACAAAATTGGTCAAATCAGCCGCTTTTTGTCGTAAGTCAACATAAGCTAACTTTTTCATTACGACAAAGAACGGGATTGAGAGCGGGTTCTTGTCGTAAATATTACGAGAGGAAGGCGTCAGAGCCCTTGAAGGGGCAACGCTTGGGAACGTGGTGCGCCATGCCGCTTGGCTTGAAGCCCGAGACAAGGGGTGGGCGTAGGCGATCAACGTGGGCTTAGTCGGCGCGCGCGAAGGCGAAGCAGTCATAGCGTACGGCCTTGCCGCTCAAGGAGTAGTGCGGCTTTTCGTCGGCCAGATATGGCCCCTTGACGGGGCGCTTGATGACGATCTTGCGGGGCTGCGCGGCGCGCGCGGCCTCCAGCAGCGCCTGCTCGTCTTCGCAGGGCTTTTCCAGGTTGTGGATAAGCTGGAACTTCTTCTTGACCGCGGCGCTTTTGCTGCGCGCGGGGAACATGGGGTCAAGAACCACGACGTCAGGGTTAACCCCGAGGTCGCCCAGCGCCGCTATGCTGTCTGCATGATGGGCTTCCATGCGGGCGGCTATGGCTGCCAACTCAGGGTTGGTTGCCGCACGCGCAAGGGCGTCTTGTAACAAGGCGAAGATTACGTCGTCACGCTCATACAAAACCACGTCGAAGCCGGCGGCGGCCAAAAGGAAGGCGTCCTCGCCAAGGCCCGCGGTGGCGTCGATGGCCAAAGGCCGGTCAACACCCTTGACCTTGGCGGCCTTGACAAGCAGCTCTTGCTGCAGCCGGCCCGGCTTCACGCGGGGCAGCAGGCTGGAGAAGTCAGCGCGCAACGAAAGCGACCCGTCCGTGAGGACCAGGCCGTCTTCGCGCTGTATCAAGGATGCTGGGGGCATGTCTTCTCCTTTGGCAATACCAATATTGTAGCGGCTTTGGGAAGGTGTTCTCTGAAAGTGCCCATTTCTGGGATAATCAATCACCAAGAAAGTGGAAAGGTGCTGCGTATGGATGCGTCGCAACAATTAAGCCCTGAATTGCAGGAGAAGCTGAATCGCCTGCGGGATTACTTCGACCAGCTGGGGGCCGTCTGTATCAGCTTCTCGGGCGGGGTGGACTCAACGATGCTGGCTGCGGTGGCCCATCAGCAGCTGGGACAACGCTGCTTTTGCGTCACCGAAAGCAACCCGCTTTATCCTGCGCGTGAAACGGCCGAGTCCCAGGCGTTTTGCGCCGAGCGCGGGATTCACCAAATCATGATCACCCACAAGTTGGATGCCGTCGAGGGCTTTGCCGAGAACCCCCCGGAGCGTTGCTATCTGTGCAAAAGCGAGCTATTTGACCGACTGCGGGCCGCGGCGGACGCCTTCGCTTTGGAGCAGGGCTTCATCGGGCAGGGCCAGCGCATCGCCTGCGTGGAGGGCTCCAACGTGTCGGACTTGGGCGATTGGCGACCAGGGTCTCAAGCGGTGAAGGAAAAGGGCATCTTAAGCCCCTTCTTGGAAGTGGGCTTGGACAAGTCCGAGATTCGCGAAATCAGCCAGGCGTTGGGCTTGTCCACCTGGAGCAAGCCTTCGTTTGCCTGCCTTGCCAGCAGGTTTCCCTGTGGGCAGCGCATCACCGAGGAGCTGCTTGGCCGCGTGGATGCCGCCGAGCAGCTTTTGCTGGACGCCGGCTTTGGGCAGGTGCGTGTACGCCTGCATGAGGGCGGCACGTTGGCGCGAGTAGAGGTTGCGCCTGACCGTTTGCAGGATGCGCTTCGCTACTTGCAGGAGGATGGGTCTGCGCAGCTCCATGAGTTGGGCTTCAAGCATGTCAGCCTGGATACGGACGGCTATCGCACCGGCTCGATGAACGATTAGGCCTGTTCCCGTCCGGGCGCCCTCCCAACCGCCTTGCGGCTCCACGCTCCGCTGCGCCATGCGACACCTCTGAATAAGCCCAGTCGCTCAGACAGTCCTCCTTCGAGAAAGGCCTACGGCCTTTCTCTTCGTGCGGAACTCGCTTTGTGGGCATATTCAGAGGCACCGCTTACTCCGCAGGCGCCCTCCCAATCGTCTTGTGCGACTCTGAGCACCAGAAAAGAAATTCGCCCGAAGGCGAATTTCCTAAATAGGGCGAAGCAGCGCAGCGCACGAGGGAAACGCATGCGTTTCCCGAGCAGCGGAGCGCGGAGCCGCAAGGCGGTTGGGAGGACGCCCGAACGACTGGGCCTATTCAGAGGCGCCGCACAGGCGCAGTCTCTTAGGGCTTCATCAGCACGACCGGACCGGTCTCGACCGACAGGATTTCCTGATCGATGCGGTCGAAGCACTCCATGATCTTGATGTTCTGCGGGCAAGCGTCCTCGCAGGCACCGCAGCGGATGCATTCGGTCGGCATCTTCTTGCCGCCGTTGAAGCGCACCACGAAGCCCAGCTGGTACTTGGCCGCCGGGGCATCCCCGTAGTTGATGTAGTAGTTCAACGCCGTCATGGATCCCGATATGCCCACGCCCACCGGGCACACCTTGGCGCAGTAGTCGCAACCGGTGCAAGCCACGATACCGCTGCTTCGCAGGGCTTCCTGCGCGGCGTTGATGGCCTTGGCCTCGTCGTCGTCAAGCGGCTTGAAATCCTCGAAGACGCGGCAGTTGTCCTTCACCTGATCAAGTGAGTTCATGCCCGAAAGAGTGGTGAAGACGCCTTCCTGGCTGGCAGCGAAGCGCAGCGCCGCGGTGGCGTAGGAGTCGTTAGGCATGGCCTCATCCAGGATGGCCTTCACGCTGGCAGGCGGATCGGCCAGGAGTCCGCCCTTGACCGGCTCCATGACCACGATGGGCAGGCCGTGCTTGTTAGCCACTTCCACGCACTCGCGCTCGCGGAATGAAGGGCTGTCCCAGTCGGTGTAGTTCACCTGCAGCTGCACCAGCTCCGCTTCGGGGTATTGCTCGATGAAGCCTTCCAACTCATCGGGCATGGCATGGGCGGAAAAGCCGATGTGCTTGGCCAGCCCGCGCTCCTTCACGCTTTTAACGAACTCCCAGCAGTTGAACTTCTCAAACGAAGCCGTGCGAAGTCCGCCCAGGTTATGCATGAGGTAGATGTCAACGTAGTCGACGCCCAGGTTGGCAAGCGACTCCTGCAGCTGCTTCTCAAGGTCTTCCTCGCAGGTGCAGTGCGTCCAAGTGACGCACTTCGTGGCTATGACGAAGGAATCGCGTGGATAGCGCTTGACCAGCGACTCGCGCAGGGCTTTTTCGCTGTTGGGATAGGCCCAGGCGGTGTCGAAGTAGTTGCCGCCATGCGCCATGTAGTGGTCGATCATCTCGTTGACGTAGTTGACGTCGATGGTGTCGGTCTCGCGTCCCGTAAAGCGCATGCAACCGAAGCCCAGCGGGCTGATGGTGCTGGTGTCTAAAGCCATGATTACCCCCTCAGGTAAAAGTCTTGGTGAAAGTATACGGTTAATCTCCGGAATTGGTGAGGTCCCGAATCACTTCGCCGGCAAGAATGAGCCCCATGGCTCCGGGAACAAACGACACCGAGCCCGGAACGCGCTTGCTCGCTCCTTCCTGCTCAGGGCTAGGCTTGAGCGGCTCTTCTCTCGAATAGACGCATTTGAGCGAAGGGATGTTGCGCGCGCGAAGCTCCTTACGCATGACCTTGGCCAGCTTGCAGACGCTGGTGCTGTAGATGTCGGCCACTTCAAAGCGGGACGGGTCAAGCTTGTTGCCGGCCCCCATGGCGCTGATGATGGGCGTTGCGGTCTCGTGGGCCGCCATCACCAAGTCGATCTTGGCGGTGACGGTGTCTATGGCATCCACAACGTAATCGTAGGAGGCAAAGTCAAAGTCTTGCCGGCCTTCGGGCAGGTAGAAGCATTTCCGGGCAATCACGCAGCAGTGCGGGTTGATGTCGGCAATGCGCTCGGCCATGACGTCGACTTTGGGTCTGCCGATGGTGTCCCAGGTGGCAATGACCTGGCGATTGATGTTGCTTTCGGCCACGTAGTCGGCATCCACCAAGGTGATGGTGCCCACGCCGGCGCGTGCCAAGGCCTCTGCGGCGTGTCCGCCCACGCCGCCAACCCCGAAGACGCACACGTGCGCCTGGCGCAGGCGTTCAAGGGCGTCTTCGCCTAAAAGCATGCGGGTGCGGCTGTGCTGGTCTTCCTCGTTGTGCGCCACGGGGGCGAAGTACTGGTTGGCGCAGACGCTCAGACCAAATGCCCTAGTGGTTGAGAAGTGGCTGGTGGGAACCTTGAACAAGGGGAAGCCAGAAAGCCCGTGAATGGCGGGGTTCAAGGGGCGCTCGTCGCAGAGTTCAAGCTCGGGTGCCGTCTTGCGCAGCTGCTCCAAGAACAGCGGGTAGCTGAAGCTTCGGCCAGGCTTTTGGGCGGAAGGCGCCTCGAGCACGATGAAGGCGGTGGTAAGGCCGTCGTCGGCGGACGCGTCATCCCAGGTAGGCTTTTGGTTTTCCAGATATGCCTGATAGGGGTAAAGCCCATGGGCAAAATAGCCCAGGTCAGTGCCGCAAAAGCCTGCAAACCGCAAAGGGTTGAACTCGATGACGTGGATGTTTCGGGGGTCTTTCATGGCTTCAAGGGGTGCTTGGTCCGCCTCAAGGCTAACGCGCAGCTCAACATGTGAGCAAAAATCCGCAAACTGCAAAAATCGGTTAGCTTCCTCAAACCAAGCGGCAAGGTGGGGGACCGCGTGTCGCATAAGGGCATGGCTGGTGTAGTAAAGGTGATCGGAGGTGTCGTCCTGGTCGCGGAAGTCATGCTGCATGATGTCAAGGATGACGGGCTTGCCGTCTTCGTCGAAGTACACGTCAACGGCGTACTCCTGCCCATCGATGTAGCCCTCAACGATAAACGTCGAGGAATCAATGACGCTTTGCGGGTACAAGGAGCGCTTTGCAACTTCCTCGGAAAGCTCGCTCAGCGCATGCTTCCATTGGTCGGCGTTTGCGGCCACGTGCACGCCGAAGCTGATGAAGCCGACGGTTGGCTTGACCACCACGGGGAAGGGAAGGCCGGCTGTGTCCAGCTGGCGCAATTCGTCCCAGCTGCATTCGCGGTAAAAGAGCGTAGGGTCGAGCGGGGCCAGCTTGGCGCGCATGGCTGCCTTGTCCTTGCAGAGCTTTATGCTGTCGCGCAGAGGTTGGTTGCAGGTGTTGCCCAGCACCCATTCAAGCGCGTTTTCCGAGTTGGTGTACAGGCGCTCCCCGGCATCAAGGCGCTGGGCGGCCTCCTCGCTTGACACCAGGTGGATGCCAGGGTTGGCCTTTGCGGCTTGGCACGCGAAATCGTTTGCCAGCACGGGGTGACCGCTTGTCTTTAGCCAATGGGCCATAAGATCGGAAAGATAGGGTGCCTCTATGATGATCATGTTGCTTCCTTGGTTGGTTTAGGCGTTTTTTCCTAGTCTAGCATGGCTTGTCGGCAGGCCCTGGCGGTGGGTGAGGGCATCAGAAGTTAACGGTTAGGTGACAGAAAATCGGCTGGAGCCTAAATTCTGCCAAAATAAATGAGTTATGTGCCGTCGTCCTTGAGGAGATATGGTATGGCGACGTCAGAGGTGGCTGCTCTGCAGCTTGAGGTAGAGCAACTGAAGCAGCAGCTGGCCGAGGCCGAGCTGAATGCTCGCTTTGACCAGGAATACGTTGACACCATCGAATCGGGCGCCGTAGCCCGCTTCCAGCTGGATTTCACCGAAGGCGTGGTTACCCAGGAGATAACCATAACCACCGAGGACGGCTCCTTCGGCTTGGCCGACTATGTGGGCCTTAGCATTCCTTGCAGCATAGAGGACCTGTTCAACCGCGTTGCCGAGCGCTACATCCATGAGGAGAACCGCTATTGGTTCACGCTGGGTACCTCAAGTTCCATCATCAAGGACATGGTCGACTCCAAAGGCAGCGCCCGCGTGCTGTTTGACGCACGCAGGAAGGACCAAGCCCCCGGCCCCTTGTTCGCCCGCTGGTGCATGCCGGTGGTGCGCGACCCGCGAAGCGGCCACTACATTGGGCGCGGCAGCATCGCTGACTGCACCAACCGCTTCCGGACGTCGCGCGGCGCTGCAGGGGATGACTCCGAGAAGATTCGTTCCAGCCTGGGGGCCTCGCTTCGCCAGCTGTACTTGGGCGTGTTCTACGTGGACGTCATGACCGATGTGGTGGACGTTTACGTGTCAAGCAGCGCCATCACGGCAAAGCTTGGCCTGTTCAAGCCTTACGTTACCTTCGAGGATGCCTCGAGCGCCCTCAAGACCTTCGTCATCGGCAGCGAGAGCGAGACGCTGCCCATCTTCGATCGCTCGGTCATGTTGGAGAACCTTTCACGCATCGGGAAGGTTGAGGAGGAGTTTTTGCTCTCTGACGGCCGTTACGTGCACTGCGTGGCCTTGCCGGTCCAGTTCAACCGCTTTGGGCAGATCACCGGCCTAGTGGTCACTCTGCGTGATGTGTCGGAGGAGCATCGTCGCAAGCGCGATCTTCTGGAAGCCACCCGCGCGGCCGAGAGCGCCAATGAGGCCAAGACGATGTTTTTAAGCAACCTCTCGCATGACATCCGCACCCCCATGAACGCCATCGTCGGTTTTTCTGATCTGCTTGAGGAAAGCCTTGATGATCGCCAGCTTTCCCTTGACTACGTCAGCAAGATAAAGAAGTCGGGCTCCGTGCTCATGGGCTTGGTGAACGAGGTGCTGGAGCTTTCGCGCATTGACAAGGGCGCTGAAAGCATCGATCTTAAGGCGGTTTCCTTGCCTGACGTCTTCGACACGTTGTGCGAATTCATTCAGGTGCAGTTGCAGGATAGGAACATCGCTTTCGAGAGCTCCTTGGACATTGAGCATCCGCTGGTCACCGTTGACGAGGTGAAGCTGCGTAAGATCCTTATCAACATACTGAGCAACGCCCTGAAGTACACTGAGCAGGGAACCATTCGGGTTTCCATCGCTGAGGAAAAGGGTTCCTTGGCAGGGTTTTCGCGCTATTGCTTTGAGGTCTCAGATACCGGCATGGGTATGTCGGAGGGCTTCCTGCCACAGGTGTTTGACGAGTTTTCACGCGAGGACGCCACGGGCGCCTCTGGTGCCGAGGGTGTGGGGTTGGGAATGTCCATCGTCAAGCGTTACGTTGACATGTTCGGAGGCGAAGTCTCCGTGCGTAGCGCAAAGGACAAGGGGACGACCGTCACCGTCACGCTGCCGCTCATGATAGCCCAGGAGCCTGCCGAGCCCGTCCAAGCGGCTTCGCGCAAGGAGCGCGACCTGACGGGTGTGAAGGTGCTTTTGGCCGAGGACGATGATCTGAACGCCGAGATAGCCATCGGGCTGCTTTCGCGCAAGGGCTTGGAGGTCACGCGCGTGGCGGACGGCTTTGAGTGCGTGATGAAGCTGGCGGAAAGCCCTGCGGGTGCCTTCGACGTCGTGTTGATGGACGTCCATATGCCGCGGATGGGCGGCTATGAGGCCACCGAGGCCATCCGGGCCTTTGATGACGCTGACAAGCGGGATATCCCTATCATAGCCATGACGGCGGATGCCTTCGAGGAGGACAAGAGGCGGGCCAAGGCATACGGCATGAACGGCCATGTTGCCAAACCGGTTGACTTCAAGGTGCTCTTCGACCAGATTGGCCGCTTCGTCTAACAGGCTGCCCTTGCTTGGGTTTAAAATGGCATATCTCTTTGGTGGGCGGAAGCCATATTATCCGAATGCGTAGCGAAGCCTGCGCGGGGGCGTTTATAGGGGAAGGCGAAACGGCCATGCTGAAGAAGTTGTCTGATGCTCTAAAGATTGCCATGCCGATCATCGTGTTGGCTGCTGCCGCGCTGGCCTTGTTCGCGCCGGGCACTTGCCTATGGATCCAGACGTCGTGGATCAATCCCTTGCTAATGGTCATCTTGTTCGGCATGGGGCTGACCATGGACCTCCAGGACTTCGTCAGCGTCTTCAGGCGGCCTAAGGACGCGCTTTTGGGTGTTTTGTCGCAGTATGTGGTCATGCCTCTGCTTGCCTTCGGCATCGGGAAGGCCTTAGGCCTTGAGCCTGCCTTGCTTGCGGGCCTGGTCTTGGTCGGAACGTGCCCGGGCGGCACGGCAAGCGACGTGATGACATACCTGGCCAAAGGCGACGTGGCGCTTTCCGTCAGCATCACGGCGGTCAATACCGCGCTTGCGCCCTTTCTGACGCCTGTCATCACGCTGTTGTTGCTGCAGACGACGGTGCAGGTGGACGTTGTCAGCATGTTGGTGTCCATCCTGCAGGTGGCCATCGTGCCCATAGCCTTGGGGCTTCTGGTGAAACGGCTTTTCGGCCGCTTCATCACGCATGTGCAATACGTCTTGCCGGTTGTCTCGGTTGTGGCTATCTGCCTTATCGTCTGTGCCGTGGTCTCCCATAACTCGGAGCAGATATTCAGCGCCGGCGCGGCCATCATCGTGTCGGTCATCCTGCTCAACCTTGCGGGCTATCTGTTCGGTTACCTTATCGGCAAGGTAACCGGGATGTCCTTAAGCCGGCGAAAGGCCCTCTCGCTGGAGGTCGGCATGCAGAACTCGGGCCTTGCCACCTCGCTTGCGTTGACGGTGTTTCCGGGCATGGCTTTGGCGACGGTGCCGGGAGCGGTGTTCAGCGTGTGGCACAACATCAGCGGATCGCTTCTGGCTGCCGCCTTCAGGCAGATGGAAGAGCCGAGCGAAGCGGGGGAGCCGCAGGATGCGTCGGACGCTTCTGGTTTGGACGCCTCTGGTTCAGGTGACGCTAGATCATCGAAGTAAACAAGTTGAAGATCACGTAGACGAAGCACGCTATCAAGCAAAGGGCCTCAGACCAAACCTATGGCTTGAGGCCCTTCTCGGCGACGTCGCCTTATAGGTCCATTTGATGCCGCTGGCAACGGAATCGGGGGAAGAGCTGGCCTCTTCCCCCGATGTCTTGAAAGGTGCGTTCATGCTGTGCGTGTAAGGCGGTTAGTTGTCGGTCTCAAGCGAGATGTCGCTTGCGGCTTCAGTTTGCTGGCCGCTGAAGCGTTCAGCCTGGATGCGCTCAAGGGCGTTGGCTTGGGCGTCGGGGCCCAGCAGCAGCTTTTCCACGATCAGGCGAATCTCGCGGTTAAGGTCGCGCTCAAGCTGGCCCTTGTCGGCCTCGTGGCACTTAGCCACAATCTGCAGCTCCACGTTGTCGCCGATGCTGGAAACGCCGCGGTAGAACGGGCCGGACACGATCTTAGGCAGCCTCTTCTGCAGCTTGGGAAGCTCGTTGGACAAGGCGGTTTCCATGCGCTCCAGGCTCATGGTGCCCGGGAAGGTGAAGGTGCAGGAAACCGAGCTTAAGTCCTTCGTCATGTTGACCACGCCGGTCAGGTTGCGGTTGGCGAACACCTTGATGTTGCTGTCGCCGCCCTTGATCTTGGTGGTGCGGATGCCGATCTCTTGCACGGTGCCGCGGAAGTCGCCCACCGACACGATGTCGCCAACCTGGAACTCGCCCTCAAAGACGATGAACAGCCCGGCGATGACGTCGGTGATAAGCGAGTTGGCACCAAGGCCGACGACCAAGGTCAAAATGCCGGCGGACGTGAGCAGCACCGAGGTGTCGGCGCCAAGCGTTGCCATGCAGTAGTAGATGATGCCTACCCAGAAGACGAACTTCAGCAGGTTCTCCAGCAGACGGCAGATGGTCTCGCCCTTGGCCGTCAGGTTCTCGGCAAACCATTGCAGCAGGGCGCGTGCGATGTCCATGACGGCGTAGGCCACCAGCACTACCACGATGCAGCGGGATACGGCAAACAGGTTAAGGCCTGGCTCCCATGATCCGTTGAGGATGCAGTAGAACAGCGAGGACTCGTCAAACAGCTGATTGGAGAACAGGAAGGCCACCAACACGATGACGGCCAAGGCGGTCAGCAGCCAGTGGACCAGCTTGCCGGTCTTTTGGCCGGGGGTACGGTTCTCCCAGCTGATGCCGCGGGTGCTCCAGCGGCTCAGGACCGTGGTCGTGGTCTTGGTGCGGCCGTCCACCTTGACGTCGGTCACCTCTGCGTTGGCGGCGCTGGCCTTGCTTGCCGTGTTGGCGTCAGCATCCAGCTTGCGGGAGCGGGCGTTGGCGCAAATCAGCAGGATGATGAACCAGATGGCGCAGAAGATGGTGGTTGCACCCGTGACCGGCAGCGAAAGGGTGGTGGCTGCGGACACCGGGTTGGCCACGAAGATGTATTCGCCGTCAACGGCTTCGCTTGCGCACAGGTAGGTCTGGCCGTTGATGGTTATGAAGTCGTTCAAGTCAGCCTTCAGGCTGGTCTCGGCAATGCCGTGATCGGTGGCCTTCTCGCCGATGAGGTTGCTGTTGGGATGGTAGGTGAAGGTGCCGCTCTCCGCATTGACGGCGAAGGCGAAGGCGTTGTTGCCCGGCTGGACGGTGCGCAGAATGGAGCTGAAGCTGACCAGCGACTTCATGTTGTTGACCAGGGTCTGATCGCTGCCGACCTCGACCATGCCGGTGGTGCGCAGGTTGTCGTCTTGGACGGCGTAGCCCACATACTTGGTGACCGACCAGTCACTGGTGGTTCCCTCGGAGGTGCACACGACCTCGGACTTGCGGCCTTGCAGGACCTCGCGGAACTGGTAGCTGAAGCTGGTGGGGTCGTCGCTTAGGCGATAGCCCCAGAAGTCGTTGTCGGTGGCGATGGTGTCGCCGTTCATGTCGAAGTACCACACGCATTCGCAGGCCAACGCGTCACGCAGCTCGATCATGAAGGAGCGCGTAAGCTGCGAGGAGTCCAGTCGCGGCAGGATGTAGGCGGCCAGGGCGGCGCGATCCTCCACGAACTTCGTGGTCTCGTCGTCGATGGTGGCAAGGGTGGCGTCAGCGGCCTGGATCTCGGTTTTCGCGGCCTGGGCGTGTTGGTCGTTGCTGGACATCATGGAGGAGACTTCCACCAAGGTGGTCAGATAGAAGCTGGCCACCAGCACGAACAGCAGGCAACCTACGCCAAGGGGGATGGCGCGGGCCGTAACGCGGGATGCCTTTTCGCCGTTGCGGCGCTTGTCAGTCTTGGAGAAGTACAGGAAGGACAGCAGGACAAGCACGGCCACGGCGTAGATGCAGACGTTGATGCCGATGAAGGTGCCCGTGAAGGAGTTGAACTCCGAATAGGGCAGGACGCTGATGAGCGTGTAGGAGCCGCAGGTGCGGGTGCGGGCAAGGTAGCTGACGCCGTCCATGGTCACGTCGCCTTGGTAGTCGTTTGCCAGCTGGGCCTCGGTCAGGCCGACCTCAGAGGCGCTCTTCCCGATAAGCTCCTGATTGGCGTGGTAGGCGATGGTTCCGTCGGCGTTGATGGCCGCCACGAATCCGGTGCGGCCGACCGAGACGTCGCTCAGCTCGGTGGCGACGCTTGCCAGCTTCTCGGAGCTGGCGGCAATCTGGGAGGTCTGCTCGGCCACGACAATGGCGTGGGAGCTGTCGGCCTTTGCGGCATAGAAGCGCATGGAGGTGCCCGCCACGTCAGCCGTGAAGGGCTGGGGCGTGTCCGCGGAGGCAAGGGCGGCGGTTGCGGCCTGGGCCACGTGCTTGGACAGGCCGGAGGTCTGGCCGCACTGGGCTACGATTTGCCCCTGGTCGTCAACGGCGAAGACGGAGCTGACGGACATGAGCTCGAACAGCTGGGACAGTTCGGCGTCGGTGTATCCAAAGCCTGCCTTGGTGCGGGCATACAGGGCCACCGTGTCCGCCTTGCCCTGATAGGAAACGTCGTAGCGATCAGTCACGGCGTCTTGGTTATCTTCGATTTCCGATACCAGGCTGCTGGCAAGGTCAAGCTTCTCCTGGAAGTTGCTTTGGAAGTGGTTGGCGCTTTGCATCGGCTGCCACCAGGATATGACCAGGGCCAAAAGGACGGCTCCAACCACGCCAAGGATGATGGCCAAGGCCATCGAGCTGGCGGCAGGCGCTGCCTTCTGGGAGGTTGTTGCGTTGTCGGTCTTAACTTCTGTCACGTGAGTCTCCTTGGGTCGCGTGCGCTACGGATGCATAACTTTGCAAGTATACCC
>R19__coassemble_88_pt1 | contig 51806 bp, 46 predicted proteins | sample R19__metabat2_low_PE_004 | metagenome-assembled genome bin R19
TGGCTTAGGCGAAAAGCCCGCCGCGCGACCGAGCGTACTTTCGTTACGTGAGGGTGGCGCAGGAGGAGTTCCGCCGAGCCTAAGGGCCTTCCGGCCCATTCCCATTAAAAGCTTTTTGGCTTAGGCGAAAAGCCCGCCGCGCGACCGAGCGTACTTTCGTTACGTGAGGGTAGCGCAGAAGGGCTTTTCGCCAAGCCTAAAAAGCTTTTAATCGATGTCAGCGTTGCACTTCTTGCAAACGCGAATCTTACGCTTCTTGCCCTCAACCTCAACACGCTTGTTGGTAACGCGGGTTGCGGCCTTGCACTTGGGGCAGATCAGCATGACGTTGGACACATGGAGCGGAGCCTCCATGGTAGAGATACCACCCTGCTGATTCTGCTGAGTCGGGCGCATGGCCTTCTTCATCATGTTGCAGCCCTCAACGACAACGCGCTGGGTCTCAGGGATGGAACGGAGGATGGTGCCCTCCTTGCCCTTGTCCTTACCGGCGATGATCTTAACCTTATCGCCCTTCTTGACGTGCATCTTTGCCATTTTAGTTCACACCCCCTTTACAGAGTCTCAGGTGCCAGAGACACGATCTTCATGTACTTCTTGTCGCGGAGCTCACGCGCAACGGGCCCGAAGATACGGGTACCGCGCGGGTTGCCACTTGCGTCAATCAGAACAGCGGCGTTCTGGTCAAACTTGATATAGCTGCCATCAACGCGACGAACTTCCTTCTTCACGCGAACGACCACGCAGCGGACAACATCGCCCTTCTTGATGTTACCGTTGGGCATTGCCTCCTTGACGCTGCAGATGATGACGTCGCCCAGGCCTGCGTAACGGCGCTTGGAGCCGCCCAGGACCTTGATGCACTGCACCTTGCGTGCGCCGGAGTTGTCGGCCACTGCGAGCATGGTTTGCATCTGAATCATTGCTTTACCTTACTTTCTTCTCGCTGGTTTGCGAAACGCAAACTACTTGGCCTTCTCAACAATTTCCAGGAGACGCCAACGCTTCATCTTGGACATAGGACGGGTCTCCATAATGGTGACGGTGTCACCGACGCCAGCCTCGTTGTTCTCATCATGTGCATGGAACTTCTTGGTGCTGGTCATCATCTTCTTGTATACCGGATGCGGCTTGCGCGACTCAACCTGGACAACGATGGTCTTATCGTTGGCAGCGCTGACGACAACGCCCTGGCGCACCTTACGGTTATTACGCTCTTCGCTCATTGTCTAACTCCCTCTGCCTATGCGCTCAGCTCACGTGCGCGCATCTCGGTCTGGATGCGAGCGATGTCCTTCTTGACCTGCTTCACGCGTGCGGTGTTGTCAAGCTGGCTGGTTGCCATCTGGAAGCGCAGGTTGAACAATTCTGCGCGTGCTTCCTTGAGCTTTACCTGCAGGTCCTCTGCAGACAGCTCACGAATCTCTGCTGCCTTCATTAGTTCTGCCCCTCCGTTTCACGGGTGACGATCTTGCACTTGATGGGCAACTTGTTGATTGCCAGGCGCAAAGCCTCACGGGCGGTTTCGTCATCGACGCCGTCGATCTCGAACATAATGCGGCCCGGCTTGACGACTGCAACCCAAGCCTCGGGGTTGCCCTTACCAGAACCCATGCGGGTCTCAGCAGGCTTGGAAGTGATGGGCTTGTCCGGGAAGATGGTAATCCACACCTTGCCGCCACGCTTCATATGACGAGTCATGGCAACACGGGCAGCCTCAATTTGGCGGTTGGTGATCCATGCGGGCTCTAGGGCCTGGACACCATAGGAACCGTGGTTCAGACGGGTGCCACCCTTGGCCTTGCCCTTCATGGAACCACGCTGCACCTTGCGGTGCTTTACGCGCTTAGGTACGAGCATTTACTTCGTCCCCCTCTCGTTACGATCATTGCGACGAGGACGGCTGGGGCGAGAGCTGCCCTCCAAAGCCGGCTGAGGAGCCTTCTGGCCCGGCAGAACGTCGCCGTGGTAGATCCAGACCTGGATGCCGATGGAACCCATCTGGGTTGCAGCGGTGGTGAAGCCGTAGTCAATCTTTGCACGCAGCGTATGCAGCGGCACGCGACCCTCGTGATACCACTCACGACGGCACATCTCGGCGCCACCCAGGCGGCCGGAGCACTGAATCTTGATGCCCTTGGCGCCAGACTTGATGGCGGACTGCACGGCGCGACGCATGGCGCGACGGAAAGCGACACGGCCTTCCAGCTGCTCAGCAACGGACTGTGCTACCAGGTTTGCATCCAGCTCAGGACGCTTCACCTCAATGACCTCGATGGAAACGGGGCCGTTTGCAACGGTTTCAAGCTTCTTGCGAAGCTGGTCAATCTCTGCACCCTTCTTGCCGATGACAACGCCCGGACGAGCGGTGGTGATGATGACCTTGATCTTGTCGCCAGCACGCTCAATCTCGATGCGAGAGACGGCTGCGCGGGACAGGTAATCCTTCAGGAACGTACGGATGGCCTGGTCGTTTTCCAGAGTCTTTGCGTAGTCCTTGCCGGCATACCAGCGGCTGCGCCAATCCTCGGTGATACCCAGGCGGAAACCAGTCGGGTTAACCTTCTGACCCATGGTTTATGCCTCCTCTCGGGTTGCCACGATGATGGTGATGTGGCTCGTACGCTTGTTGATTCGAGAAGCGGAACCCTTTGCACGGGGACGAATGCGCTTCATGGTGGGGCCTTCGTCGACGTAGCAGGCCTTGACGACCAGGGACTCGCCGTTTACGTGATACTTATCCTCAGCATTGGCGACTGCGGAGTTCAGGGTCTTCAGGACATCCTCGGCAATGGCACGATTGGTGTACATCAGAATCTCACGAGCTGCAACAACGGACTTGCCGCGGATCAGGTCGATCACGATGCGAGCCTTACGGGGCGATACGCGGACGTAGCGACTAATTGCTCTTGCTTCCATGTTTCACTCCCCTTCTTACTTCTTCTTCTTGTCGGCGGCATGACCCCTAAAGGTACGGGTCGGGGCAAACTCGCCCAGCTTATGGCCAACCATGGACTCGGTAACATATACGGGCACGTGCTTGCGGCCATCATGAACGGCGATCGTATGACCGACCATTTCAGGGAAGATGGTGCTTGCACGAGACCAGGTCTTCACAACTTCCTTGGTGCCAGCCTCATTCATAGCCTCGATGCGGCTCAGAAGACGCGGCTCAACGAAAGGACCCTTTTTCAAACTTCTGCTCATTGGTACTCCTTACGCTACTGCGTTACTTCTTGCGACGACGAATGATGAGACGGTTGGTGTTCTTCTTCGGGTTACGCGTACGATGACCCTTGGTAGGAACGCCCCACGGAGTGACAGGATGACGACCAGCAGACTTGTTCTTGCCTTCGCCACCGCCATGAGGATGGTCAACCGGGTTCATGACCGTACCACGAACGGTAGGACGAACGCCCATCCAACGCTTACGACCAGCCTTGCCGATCTTGATGTTGGAATGCTCGGCATTGCCAACCTCACCGATGGTTGCACGGCAGGTGATAAGAACGCGACGCATCTCAGAAGAGGGCATACGCAGGATGGCGTACTTGCCTTCCTTGCCCATCAGCTGAATGCTGGTACCAGCAGAACGAGCGATTGCGGCGCCCTTGCCAGGCTGCAGCTCGACTGCGTGGATCAAAGTACCAACAGGAATGTTTGCCAAAGGCAGCGCGTTGCCGGGCTTGATGTCGGCGTCGGGACCGCTGACGACGGTGTGGCCGACTTCCAGGCCCTTAGGATGCAGAATGTAGCGCTTCTCGCCATCTGCATAGTGAAGCAGAGCGATGCGGGCGGTACGGTTGGGATCGTACTCGATGGTTGCAACCTTTGCAGGTACGCCATCCTTGTTGCGCTTGAAGTCGATGACGCGATAACGGCGCTTGTTGCCGCCGCCCTGATGACGGGTGGTAACACGGCCGTAGTTGTTGCGACCGGCCTTCTTGGAAAGCGGTGCAAGCAAGGACTTCTCCGGCTTGTTGGTAGTGATTTCGGCAAAATCCGAAACCGTCTGGAAGCGTCGACCAGGGCTGGTCGGCTTATATTGCTTTACTCCCATTCTTTTTCCTTCCTTAGGGCTTTCTATACTCTGCAGCTTGGGAGGCTGTCCCCGCACTGCTAAGCCAAGTGCCCCGTTGTGGGTTTTCGCTCGCGCGCCTCATCGCACACCGAAAACCCCTCTTACTTACTTGGGCATCACGATTGCCGCCTGATTCCGAAATGAGGTCGCAAATCATCGACTCCGCTTATCCCACGCACCCGGGCGTATCCATAGCTGGATAGCCAGACGCAAATGGTTAGTTTACTGGGTTTTGCAAGGGTAATCAAGAAAAATTTTAACGGCCCGCCAAATACCGCAAGAAATCTCCTTGAAGCATTTGGCGAGCCCGGTTTTCCGTAAAGGCGATTTGTTTTTTGAGCTATTTCTCGTCCGTATAAATTATGTTGGCATGCTCCACGGCCCACTTGGCGGCGCAATAACGCTCAGCCGCCTCCTGCAGCACAAATCCGCGACCGCTGGATTCCATCTCATCACGCGCTGCCTTGACGTCTTGGCTGCCCATCACCCGGCACACATGATCCAAATCGTTCTCGGTGATCTTCAGCTTCTCATGACGATACAAGGTGTCAAGCGCATACATCTGAGTAAGATTCTGGCGAACCTCCAGCATGAGCATCATGGTCAGCTGCTGCTCCCCGCCCATTTCCTGGGTGTATTCCTCAAGGGTCTTACCCTGCTGCGCCAAAGACTGCGTCACGTTTTCGCGCATGGTGATCATGGAGGACTCGTAGACCTCGTCGGGGATGGTGCCCTCCAGGCGCCCCGCCAATTCCTGGGTTGCTAGTTGTTGCAGCATGTCTTGCTGCTGGTACTCAAGCTCATCGGCCACCTGCTTCTCGGCAGCATCGATAAGCGCCTGCGCGTTTTCGTAGCTAGGCAGGAAACGCTTCACGAAGTCGTCGTTAAGCTCAGGAGTCACTGTTGATTGCTGTTCCAAAACCGTAACGGTGCATTCGAAGGAGTCTGTGGCGCCCTCCTCGGTGGAGAACATGGACGGGCTTTCGAAGGAGAAGCTCTTCGTCTGGCCGATTTCCATGCCGAGCAGATTCTGGTCGAAGGGCTCCGGCATGTAGCCCTGGCCCACCACGTAGGGGCGGCGCTCAAACGTCATACCCGGAGAGGGCTCGCCGTTAAGCTTGGACTCCATCTTCAAAAGGACGGTATCGCCTGTCTTCACCGGATGCTGGCTCTCGCTGGTGGCAAGGGAGGCAAATTGCGACGTCACCTGGTCAAGCAGCTGCTGAACCTTTTCTGGCTCGGGCTTCAGGCGCGGCGCTTCGATGGTCACCGGGTCATAGGAAGAAAGCTCAAAGGTAGGCTTCGGCAAAACCAGCAGGCGAAACGCAAATTCTGCGCCGCGGACCAGCGGGCCCATAGGCGTCGGGATAGGCGGGCAGGCCGGAACAATGCCGCGCTTGCTTACGGCCATGGGGCCAAAGTACTCAACCACCGAATCGCCGATCAGGGAATCCAGGTCCTTGATGCCCAAGCGCTCCTCGGCAACCTGAGCCACGCTCTTGCCCTGTTCGGGCCTGAGTCCCATTCGCGTGGCAAAAGCAATGGCGCACTTATCGAAGGCCTGGTTGACCTCTTTCGCCGTGGCCAGGCAGTCAAGCCAAACGTGGCCATCTTCAAGATATTTGGAAATTACTTTCATGGGTGCCTCTCATCTATGCCGCAAAAAAGGACCAAACTGTTAATTAGCAGCAAGTATTGTACCCGAGACCCCCTCTTTTGAAACCCACAATAACAAGGGGCTTCATCGACGGCCTTCTTCGAAAGACGAGCTTTTACTCCCGACCCTCGAAATACACGCCATACCACGTCAAAAACATGTAGATAAGCCAGATCTTTCGACTGTTGTCCTCGCCCGCCAAGTGCTCGTTCATGAGGCTTACGAGCATGTTCGTGTCAAAGAATTCCTGCGCGACGGCGCCTTCGAACGCCTCACGAACCTGCTTCGCATAGCGATCCTCCCGAAGCCAGTTAACGATAGGTACAGGAAACCCGAGCTTTTCCTTTTGCGCCCAATCCTGAGGGATGCGGTTCTCGCTAGCGCTTCGAAGGGGCCGCTTGGTCTGACGCTCATCAACTTTCATGCTGGTCGGGATGGTCGCAGAAAGCTCGAAGACCCGCTTGTCCAAAAACGGGACGCGGCTTTCAAGCGAATGGGCCATGCTCATCTTGTCGGTCTTAAGCAAGATGTCTCCCACCAGCCAGAAATACAGATCGACATATTGCATGCGCTGAATCTGATCCTCGTCGCTCACCTCGGCATACACCGAAGCTGTCAGGGCCTGCGGCGTAGGACCCGCAACGGGGCGGCGCAAGAGGCGTGCGCGTTCTTGGGTGGTGAAGACAACGCCGTTGGCATTGGTGTAATACCAGTCCTCGACCGTCTGGCTTGCTCGCGCCAGGTAGTTGGCCCCGCGTATGCCGAACGCCCCGAGCGCCTTTGAAGCAAAGCGCAACAGGGGCCTTGGAACCCACCCCGCCTTCTTGCTTGCAAGGGGGGCTTGGTAGATTTTGTATCCCGCAAAGAACTCATCGGCGCCTTCGCCAGACAGCACAGCTTTTACCTGCGTCGAGGCAAGCTTGTCAACGAAATAAAGGGCGATAGCGCTCGGATCGGCGCAGGGTTCGTCCATGTGCCATTGCACGCGCGCAAGGCTTTCCCAATATTCTTCTTCGCTAATATGATGGCTGGTATTAGCCACCCCAAGCTCAACGCTAAGATCTTGGGCCCAGGAAACCTCATCGCGCTCGCCCACATATTCGGCAAACCCAACCGTAAACGTCTTGATGTCGGGGTTTTCCTGCGCAAGGCAAGCCGCAAGATAGCTTGAATCTATGCCGCTCGAAAGAAAGCTTCCCACCTCAACATCGGCAACGTTGTGATAGCGCACCGAATCCTGCATGACCTCACGAATGGCCTCGACCGTCTGGTCGTAAGTCCTAGCGTTGTTGCGGCAATAGGCCGGTCGCCAATAACGCGTCAGCTCAAAGGAGCCGTCCTGGCGAACCATCGCGCAATGAGCCGGCGGCAGCTTGAAGACGCCTTTGAAAAAGGTCTCATCAAGGGCGCTGAACTGAAAGCACAGATACTGCTCAAGTGCTTCGTGGTTAAGGGCGCGCTCATAGGCAGGATGTTCCAAGATGCTCTTGATCTCGGACGCGAAGATGAACATGCCGTCCTGCACGGTGTAGTACAGCGGCTTGATACCGAAGAAGTCACGCGCCAAGAACAGCTCTTGGCTGGATTTGTTCCATATGGCAAACGCGAACATGCCCCGCAACCTGTCAAGGACGCCTTGGCCCCAAGCCAGGTATCCGACCAGCAGCACCTCGGTGTCGGAATGCGTGGCAAACTCCCAGCCCGCAGACTCAAGCTCTGCGCGCAGGTCCCGATAGTTGTATATCTCGCCGTTGAAGACGATGACATAATCGCCACGCCTCAAAGCTGCCGCCTCGCCTTGAACATAGGAGCCGTCCAAGGCTCGGGCCGGCGAGCTTACGCAAGCCACCCGCTCGCCCGTCGCCCGGACAAGCGGCTGATTGCCTCCCTCAAGGTCGATAAGCGAAAGGCGCCGATGGCCCAAAGCCACGCCGTCATCAACGTATTGACCTTCTCCATCAGGGCCCCTGTGGGCCATGATGTCGCACATGGCCTTAAGCAGGCGAAGATCGCCCGAGCCGTCGTTGGCCCCGACTCCTTTGCCCACAAAACCGCAAATGCCGCACATACCAAAACTCTTCCCTATGCAATGTTGGTGTAGCCCACCAAGTGGGTATCAACCGCACTTGCCACTTTGCGCGCATCAGCCATGGCGCGCACGACAAGACTAGCCCCGATGCTGGCATCCCCTGCTTTGAATAGGTTTCCGCAGGCCTCGTCGGCCGTAGCGTCTGCGTATGCCTCGGGGCCCTTAAAGCCCGATGCCACAATGAGCATGTCGGCCTTGCATGTTTTCTCTCCTTCGGGGCTGGTCAGAACCAGCTCCCGCAAATGCCCTCTTTTGTCCGCGCGCACCGCGCTCACCTGCGTCTGGAAGCAGCGAATATCGCGGCCAAGCACGGCCATAGCCTCCTCGTGGGCGTAATCAGTTGCTGCCCCGTAGTCTGCAGCCGGACGCCGGATAAGCTGGATGACGTCTTTTGCCCCCTGGCGCAATGCCGTTGCTATGCAGTCGTTTGCCGAGTCGCCAGCTCCGATGACGGCGACCACCTTCCCACGAGCGCACCTGGTCGGCGAAAGCTTCGCCTCGCCCAGAAGATCACGAGCAGCAGCCCCCAGGTAATCAAGCGCGAAGCACACTTCGTTGGCTGTGCCCTCGAAAGGCACCACACGCGGATCCTGCGCCCCGATGGCCATGACGACGGCATCGTATTGCTTTTGCAAGTCGGAAACAGACACATCACGCCCAACGTCAACGCCGCACTTAAACACAACGCCTTCCTCCTCAAGCAAGGCTATGCGCCGCGCGACCACCTCTTTGGGAAGCTTCATGTTGGGAATGCCATAGACCAGCAAGCCGCCAGGCCTCTTGTCGCGCTCAAACACCGTAACGGCATGTCCGCGCTGGTTCAAGAGGTCCGCAACCGTCAACCCTGCCGGGCCGCTGCCGACAATCGCAACCCGCGCGCCACTTCTGCGGCTGGGCACACGCGCCGCAACAAGGCCCTCGCGAAACGCCTCCTCAATGATGTAGCGCTCGTTGTCGTTTATGGTCACCGGCGCTCCCGTCTTCGCGGCCGCACACCACGTCTCGCAAGGCGCAGGGCATACATACCCCGTGAACTCCGGGAAGCAATTAGTGCGCATCAGGCGCTCAGCGGCACGGACAAGCTGACCGTTCCAAAGCTGGTCATTCCATTCAGGGATGAGGTTGCGCAAGGGACAGCCGACCATCTGCCGATCGATCGTAAGGCCCGCCTGGCAAAAGGGAACCCCGCAATCCATGCACCGCCCTGCTTGCTGCGTGCGGCGCTCATCGTCAAGCTCTGAATGAAAGCACTCCATGTTCTGCACGCGCTCAAGCGCCGGCATGTCGGGGGCAAGGGCGCGCTGATAGTCCATGAATCCTGTCGGTTTTCCCATTATTGCTCGCCCCTTTCAAGGAATGCCTTGGTGGCCGCATCCTCCGCGTTCATGCCTTGACGCAAATTCTCATTAATCAGGCTGGTCATTCGCTTGTAGGCATGCGGGATGACCTTCTTGAAATCGCTCTTGTACTCATCGAAGCTCTCAAGCATGGCACAACCCACCCGAGAACCGGTAAGCCGCACGTGTTCCTCAAGAAGCGCCTTCAGGGCAAACACATCCTCGGTCTCGCTTACCGCCTCAATAGAAACCAGATGCTTGTTGGTGCGCTGGTACAACGTGTGGGACTTGTCATAGACATAGGCCACGCCACCGCTCATACCTGCGGCGAAGTTTCGGCCCGTGGAGCCCAGGATGACGACACATCCCCCCGTCATGTACTCGCAACCGTGGTCGCCAACGCCCTCGACGACGGCGACCGCCCCCGAGTTGCGCACGCAGAAGCGCTCGCCCGCGCACCCTGATACGAAGGCCCGGCCGCTTGTGGCACCGTACAAGGCAACGTTGCCTATGATGACGTTGTCCTCGGACACGCGAACGCTCGAGCGCGGCTGATAGGCAATCAAGGTTCCGCCCGAAAGCCCCTTGCCGAAATAGTCGTTGCTGTCGCCCTCAAGTTCAAGCGTCAACCCCTTGGGGATGAAGGCGCCAAAGCTTTGGCCCGCGCCTCCCTTAAACCTCACATGGAACGCGTCATCCTCAAGCGAGGTTGCATACCGGCGCGTAAGCTCCGCCCCGAAAAGGGTGCCAACGGCACGGTCGGTGCTGGTGATGGCAACATCGTCAAGCACGCCGCCACGCGGGTTCTCGGCATCGAGCAGCGGCAGCAAGCACCTTGCGTCCAATGTCGATTCCAGCTTGAAGTCATATGCGCAACGCGGGTCGAACAGCGTCTGGTTCGCTTGGCCGCTGCCAAGGATGCGGCTCAGGTCGACCATGCCGGCGCGCACGCCTTCCCCTTTCGTCCGAGCACGCAACAGGTCGGTGCGTCCAACGAGCTCATCAAGAGTATGCAAGCCATAGCTTGCCAATATCTCGCGAACCTCCTGCGCCACGAAGCGCATGAAGTTTTCGACATGCTCGGGCTTGCCCTTGAAATTCTTGCGCAGTTCGGGGTTTTGGGTCGCGATGCCAACCGGGCAGGTGTCAAGATTGCACACGCGCATCATGTCGCAGCCCATCGCAATAAGCGGAGCCGTGGCAAAGCCGAACTCCTCAGCTCCCAACATGGCCGCAATGCACACATCGCGTCCGGTCATAAGCTTGCCGTCAGCCTCGATGCGCACATGAGAGCGCAGATCGTTTTTGATGAGCGTCTGGTGAACCTCAGCAACGCCAAGCTCCCACGGCAAGCCCGCGCCGCTGATCGAGCTGCGCGGCGCAGCACCCGTGCCGCCATCATAGCCAGACACCAAAACCGTTTGCGCGCCGGCCTTGGCCACACCTGCCGCAATGGTTCCGACCCCCGCTTCGCTTACCAGCTTCACGGCTATCGTCGCGTCCTTGTTCGCATTCTTCAGGTCATAGATAAGCTCGGCCAAGTCCTCGATCGAATAGATGTCATGATGAGGCGGCGGCGAAATCAACGAGACGCCTGGCGTCGAATAGCGGGTGCGGGCAATCCAGGGCCACACCTTCTCGCCGGGCAAATGACCGCCTTCGCCAGGCTTTGCACCCTGCGCCATCTTGATCTGGATCTCACGAGCGCTCACCAGGTATTCGCTGGTCACGCCAAAACGGCCGCTTGCCACCTGCTTGATGGCGCTTCCCTTTTCCGTCCCCAGGCGCTCAGGCGTCTCGCCGCCTTCACCCGAGTTGCTCTTGCCGCCTAGGCGGTTCATCGCAACGGCCAAGCACTCATGCGCCTCCTGGCTGATGGAGCCATAGCTCATCGCGCCGGTCTTGAAGCGCTTGACAATGCTTTCAACGGGCTCGACCTCATCAATAGGCACCGGGGTGCATCCCTCACGGGCAAACGCCAGAAGCCCGCGAAGCGTGTGGGGCGTCGTGTCGTCGTCTACCAAGGCCGAATAGCGCTTGAAGCTTTCGTAGTCGCCACTTTGCGCCGCCTTCTGCAGCAACATGATGGTAAGTGGGTTGATCATGTGGCTCATGGCCGAGTCAGCCGAGCGCATCTTATGCGAACCTGCCGTGGACAGGCTTGTTTCCCCGCCAAGGCCCATCGGATCGAAGGCCGCATCATGACGCTCGTTGACCAGATCGGCAATCTGCGCAAGGCCAATGCCGCCCACACGGCTTACCGTATTGGTGAAATAGTTATCGACCACCTGCTCGCTCAAGCCAACAATCTCGAAGATCTGCGCGCTTTGGTAGCTTTGCAAGGCCGAGATGCCCATCTTCGCCGAGACCTTCACCACGCCTTGCAGCACCGCGTTGTTGTAAGCCCGGATGGCTACATAGCGGTCGCGATCAAGCGCGCCGTCCCAAACCAGCGCGCGGATGCACTGGTGGGCCAAATACGGGCAGACCGCACGGGCGCCATAGCCCAACAAGGTGGCGAAATGATGCACCGTGACAGGCTCTCCGCTTTCCAGCACAACCGAAATGGCCGTCCTTTTCTTGGTGCGGACCAAATACTGCTCAACGGCTGAAACGGCCAAAAGCGAAGGGATGGGGACATGGTTTTCGTCTACCCCCCGGTCACTTAAGATCATGATGTTCGCGCCGTTATGGTATGCCTTCTCAATGTTAAGGAACAGACGGTCAAGGACCACATCAAGCGGGGTGTCCTTGTAGTAGAGCAAGCTGATGGTCTCGGAACGCAGGCCCGGCCGGTCAAGCGCCCTTATCTTCTCCAGCTCAATCTGGGTCAGAATCGGTGAGTCAATCTGCAGCAAACCGCAATTCTCAGGCTTGTCCTCCAGCAGATTGCCGTCGCTGCCCACATACACGGTGGTGTCGGTTACGATCTGCTCGCGCGATGAGTCGATCGGCGGGTTGGTCACCTGCGCAAACATCTGCTTGAAGTAGTCAAACAACGGGCGATTCTGCTCATCAAGAACCGCCAAGGGAGTGTCGACGCCCATCGCCGCCGTAGGCTCATTGCCCGTTGTGGCCATGGGAAGGATGACCTTGTAGATGTCTTCATAGGTGTAGCCAAAGGCCTTGTAGAGCCGCTGCAGCTCCTCAGGTTCGAAGTGATCAGTACCCTTCTTGGGGCTGGGCAGATCCTCCAACTTCACCAGGTTGCAATCAAGCCATTCCCCATAGGGATGCTGCGCGGCATAACCGTCCTTCACCTGGTCGTCGGTCCTCAGGACGCCCGCCTTGGTGTCAACCACCAACATGCGGCCAGGCTCAAGGCGGCTTTTACGCACAATGTGCTCATCCTCTATGTCGAGAACGCCCACCTCTGAGGACAATATCAGCCGATCATCGTCGGTCACGTAATAGCGCGCCGGACGCAAACCGTTGCGGTCAAGGGCGGCGCCCATGACCTCGCCGTCGGTGAACAACAACGCCGCAGGACCATCCCAAGGCTCCATCATGGTCGCGTAATAGTGGTACATGTCGCGGCGCGGCAAGGAAATGTTGGGGTTTTTGCTCCAGGGCTCCGGTACCAACATCATCACAGCCTTCGGCAGCTCGATGCCGGAGAACATCAAGAATTCAAGCGTGTTGTCGAGCATGGCCGAATCGGAGCCGCTGGCGTCAACGACCGGCATGACGCTGTCCATGTCCGTGGCGAAGTAAGCCGTGGCCATGGTCTCTTCGCGTGCCTGCATGCGGTCGAGGTTGCCCCGGATGGTGTTGATTTCACCGTTGTGAAGCAAGACGCGATTAGGATGGGCGCGCTCCCAACTGGGGTTGGTGTTGGTGGAGAAGCGAGAATGGACCATGGCTATTGCGCTAGCCGTACGTTCATCCTGCAAGTCCTTGTAGAACTTGCGCAGCTGGGCCACCAAAAACATGCCTTTGTACACCACGGTGCGGCTGGAAAAGGACGCCACGTAGGTGCCATGCGCCGACTGCTCGAACTCGCGACGAATCACGTACAGCAGCCGATCAAAGGCCAAACCCCGCTCAACCCCCTTCGGGCGCGCAACCAGCGCCTGCCAAATGGAGGGCATGCAATCCCGCGCGCGGCTGCCGAGCACCTCAGGATTAGTCGGAACAGGCCTCCAGCACACAAGATTGACGCCACGCTTCTCTAAGATGACCTCAAGAAGGCGCATATGGCGCAGGCGAACCATGCGATCTTGCGGGAAAAAGAACATGCCCAAGCCCAGATCGCCCTCTTCGCTTGGCATAAGGGACGCAGAAGCGCCCGCTTCCGAAATCAGCCCCTCTTCCACCACCGCCTGCCTCAGGTAAGCAAACGGAATCTGCAAGATGATGCCGACGCCGTCGCCGGTCTGGCCGGTGGCGTCCTTGCCTGCGCGATGCTCAAGTTTCTCCACGATGCTCAGCGCATCACTCACGCAGTCATGGCTCTTGCGCCCTTTTATGTCCACCACGCCGCCGATGCCGCAGGCATCATGCTCAAACGTGGGACTGTACAGCGTTTCTTTCTGGTCGAAGTTCACGAAATGCTCCTAAACCGTTATCGTGCCGCCGAAGCGATATTTGCGGGTATCGGTTGGTTCGTCGGTGGGATAGGCGCCATCGAAGCAGGCAGTGCAGTAGCCCCGCTGCGGTTGGTCGCCTAACACCCTTTTCACGTTCTCCACGCTTAGGTACCCCAAGCTGTCGGCCCCTATGAAATCCGCTATCTCGGCGGTGTCGCGGCCGACCGCAATCAGGTTCTCGCGCGAGTCGACATCGGTGCCGTAATAGCAAGGGTTCAAGAAGGCGGGGGCCGATATGCGCACATGCACCTCACGCGCACCGGCGTCGCGCAGCATCTTGACGATGTACTTGCTGGTCGTTCCACGGACGATGGAGTCGTCGACCAAGACGACCCGCTTGCCGGCAACCACGCTTGACATCGGATTGAGCTTTTGACGCACCTTCAACTCACGGTTTTGCTGGCCGGGGGCAATGAAGGTGCGGGCAATGTAGCGGTTCTTGATGAAGCCGATCTCGTAAGGAATGCCGCTTTCACGCGCGTACCCAAGGGCGGCGTCAAGGCCCGAATCGGGCACGCCGACCACGATGTCGGCGTCGACCGGATGCTGCTGGGCCAAATACCTGCCAGCGTTGACGCGGGCCGAATGGACGGACACCCCGTCAAGCACCGAATCAGGGCGCGCGAAATAGACCGCCTCGAAGACGCACAGCGACCGCGGGCGCTCGCCGCAATGATCAGTGATGGAATGCACGCCATCCTTGCTGAAGACGACTATTTCACCAGGCTCGATTTCACGCACGAACGTGGCACCCATGACATCAAGGGCGCAGCTTTCCGATGCCACCACATAGCTATCGTCCAAAGTTCCATAGCAGAGGGGCCGAAAACCGTTCTTGTCGCGAAGAGCCACCAGCTTCGTCGGGCTCATGACCACAAGCGAATAGGCGCCCTCAAGGCGATCCATCGCCTGGTTAAGCGCCTGCTCGATAGAAGGCGCCTTCAACCTCTCCTGCGTGGCAATGTAGGAGATGACCTCGGTATCGGAGGTGGAGTGGAAGATCGCGCCACCCATCTCAAGCTCGGATCTGAGCTCTAGGGCATTCGTCAGGTTTCCATTGTGGGCTAACGCCATATGGCCCTTGATGTGGTTGACGACCATAGGCTGGACGTTGCTCATCTCATTGCCGCCCGTCGTGCCATAGCGCACATGCCCCACAGCTATCGACCCTTCGCCCAATTGATCGAGCACGGAGTTGGTAAACACATCGTTTACCAGGCCTAAATCCTTATGGGAATAGAACAAGCCTTCGCGGTTTATCACCATGCCGCAGGATTCTTGGCCCCTATGCTGCAATGCGCACAGCCCGGCGCTCATTTGGTAAGGCAAGGCTTTTTGCTGCGGCGAATAGATGCCCAGTACGCCGCATTCTTCTTTGATGACAGCCATTTTCTACGCCTGCAATTCGTTGCACAGGCGCTCAAGGCGCACTGCCGCCTCACGCGTGTCTTCCGGAGAGCCAAACGTCGTCAAGCGGAAATACCCTTCGCCGCACGCGCCAAAGCCGCTGCCAGGCGTGCCGACGACCTGCTCCTGTTCGAGCAGCTTGTCGAAAAACTCCCAGCTGGAAAGCCCGCCTGGGCAACGCATCCAAATGTAGGGGGCATTCACGCCGCCGCAGTACCACACGTTGCTGGCATCAAGGGCCTCCATAATGACCTTGGCGTTTTCCTTGTAAACAGCCAAGTTCTCAAGGCATTGGGCCATGCCCTCATCGGAAAGGGCCGCCGCACCGGCGCGTTGCAGCAGATAGGACACGCCATTGGTCTTGGTGGTGCGGTTGCGCACCCACATGCTGTTCAGGTTCATCCCGCCACGCTCAAGTTCCTTGGGCACGATGGTGTAGCCGCAGCGCGTTCCGGTGAAGCCAGCCGTCTTCGAAAGTGAGCAGACCTCGATGGCGCATGCCTTGGCGCCCGGGATCTCAAAGATGCTATGGGCAATGTCATCATCCGAGATGAACGCCTCGTAAGCTGCATCGAAGATGATGAGCGCACCCTTCTCCTTGGCCCAGGCAACCCACAAGCCAAGCTTTTCGCGCGAATACACCGCGCCTGTCGGATTGTTCGGAGAGCATAGGTAGACCACATCGGCCTGAAGATCATCCGTCGGCACGGGAGCAAATCCGTCCTCTTGCCCTGAAGGCACATGGACGACCACATTGCCGCTCATCACATTGGCGTCAACGTAGGCAGGATACGCTGGTTCGATAACCAAGGCGCGCGTGCCAGGGTTAAACAGCGCCAGCAAGTCGCCAAGATCGTCGCTTGCCCCGCTCGAGACGAAGATTTCGCCTTCCTCCAGCATGACGTTACGCTTTGCGTAGCGCGCCGCAACTGCCTGGCGGAAGAAGTCATATCCCACCTCGGGCACATAACCCCTAAACGTCTCTTTGCTGGCCTGATCGTCCACAGCGCTATGCAGCGCCTTGACGACGGCAGGCACCAAGGGCAGCGTCACATCGCCGATGCCAAGGCGCAGCAGCCGAGCATCCGGGTTGGCGGCCAGGTAGGCGCCGGTCTTCTGGTCGATGGTACGAAACAGATAGCTTTGCTCAAGCTCGGCATAATGGGTGTTGATGTACGTCATCTTCGCCTCCCCTACTCAATCGTCTTGCCGTCGCACACGAATGCGGCAGGGCCTGTCATTACGACGTTGTTGTCAGCGTCAAGCGAAACAGTCAGGTCCCCTCCGTCAAGATGCACGGTCACGTCCGTCCCGCGCTTGCACAAACGCTCGGCAACGGCGGCCGCCACGCTCGCGCAGCTGCCCGTGCCGCATGCCCACGTGATGCCGCTTCCGCGCTCCCACACGCGCATACGCAGCTCGGAGCTTGAAATCTGCTGGACGAACTCGACGTTGACGCCGTCGGGGAAAGCAGGACTCTTCTCGATAGCCGGCCCCACGATATCCACCGGGGCCGCCTCGGCGTCTTCGCAGAAGATGACGGCATGGGGGTTGCCCATGTCGACCGGGATGACAGGAATAGGCTCAGAGTCGTTGCGCGATTCGCAGAATGACCGCGTCACCTCGTCGTAAAACAGCCCACAGGATACGTTTACCTCAAGCTGATGGCTAACGACCGCACGCCCCATCTCCACCGAGACCGACGCCACGCGACCATCATTCACGCTCAGCTGCAAGGTCTTGATGCCCGAAAGGGTCTCTACCGTCACCTCGGTCTTGTCCGTGTAGCCCCGGTCGTAGACGTATTTGCCAACACATCTGATGCCGTTTCCGCACATCTTCGCCTCTGAGCCGTCAGCGTTGAAGATCCGCATCTTGAAGTCCGCAACGTCGCTTGGCAGGATGTAGATCAGCCCATCCGACCCTACGCCGAAATGTCTATCCGAGTACTTGATGGCAAGGTCTACGACATCTTCCGGCACCTCATTGCAATAAAGGTACAGGTAGTCGTTGCCCAAACCGTGCATCTTCGTGAATTCCACTGCTTTCCCGTTTCTCTTCGATTGCGCCCCAAAAAGAGGCCCTTTCCTAATGCGGCAAAAGGGGCGCTTGCGCGTCCCCTTCGCCCATCTCTAGCGATTTGCCTTTTTATCCGTAGAACAAGATTTCGTTGTAGGAAGGCACCGGCCAATCTTGGGACGGCACCAATATCTCCAGCTGGTCGACTTCCGAGCGGACGGCATCCATGCAGGGCACCAACTCGTGAGCATAGGCATCTGCGGCAGCCTGAAGGTCATCCATCTCGATGATCTCGGCATGCTTTGCGGCCAGCGCGTTGTACGTCAGCTGGACGGAATGCAGGCCCTTCATCATGCGGCGCAGGTGGTCTTCCTGGTCAGACGTGTCAATGTCGGGCAGGGCCGTCTTGATGTCGGTGATGCGGGCTGCGATCTTTGCGGCATAGGCGCTGATGGCGGGCAGGTACGACCGGCGCAGCATGCGGCGCATCGTGCGGCATTCGATGTTGATCAGCTTGCAGTACTTCTCCAGCTTCACCTCATAGCGGCAGCGAACCTCAGGCTCGGTCAAGACGCCAAACTGCTCAAACAGTTCCACGCTCTTCGGGGACACCAGGCACGGCAGGGCATCGGCCGTTGTCTTGTTGTTGGCAAGACCGCGACGGGCGGCCTCTTCCTCCCAATCGGAGGCGTAGCCGTCGCCGTTGAAGATGATGCGCTGATGATCGGAGAGCGTCTTCTTCACGTAGGCGAAGGCTGCATGCTCAAACTCCTCGCCAGTTTTTCCCTCCATGGCATCCGCAAACTCGCACAGGCTCTTCGCCATGGCCGTGTTCAGGATCATGTTGCAGTCAGAAAGGTTCACCGCCGATCCGGGCATGCGGAACTCAAACTTGTTGCCCGTGAAGGCGAAGGGGCTGGTGCGGTTACGGTCGGTGTTGTCCTTCATGAAGCTGGGCAACACGTCAACGCCCAGATCCATGATGGCCTTCTTCTTGCCCTCATACTCATGGTCCTCAATGAGGGCATCCACGATAGCGCCAAGCTCATCGCCCAGGAAGATGGAGATGATGGCGGGCGGTGCCTCGTTGGCGCCCAGACGATGGTCGTTGCCCGCGGAGGCAACGCTCATGCGCAGCAGCTCCTGGTAGTCATCAACCGCCTGGACGACGCCGGCAAGAAACACCAGGAAGCGCAGGTTCTCGTTGGGGTTGTCGCCAGGATCAAGCAGGTTCTTGTCCCCTGCGGAGATGGACCAGTTGTTATGCTTGCCCGACCCGTTGATGCCGTCGAACGGCTTTTCATGCTGCAGGCAAACCAGGCCATGGTGGCTGGCCAAAAGACGCATCTTTTCCATGGTCAGCAGGTTCTCGTCGATGCCGCGGTTAGCATCGGCATAGATGGGAGCAAGCTCATGCTGCGCGGGAGCAACCTCATTGTGCTTGGTCTTCGCCGAGACGCCCAAGGCCCACAGCTCGTCATCGAGCTCCTTCATGAATTCGTTGACCGTCGGGCGGATTGCGCCGAAGTAATGCTCTTCAAGTTCCTGGCCCTTGCAAGCGGAGTAGCCGAAAAGCGTTCGGCCGGTCAGCTTGAGGTCCATGCGCTTTTCGTACATATCCTCCGAGATCAGGAAGTACTCCTGCTCGGCTCCGACCGTCGTGGCAACGCGCTGCTTCTTTTCGCCGAACAGGGCAAGCACGCGATTCGCCTGCTCATCGATTGCCTTCATGGAGCGCAAAAGGGGCGTCTTCTTGTCAAGAGCCTCGCCAGTGTAGGAGCAGAAGGCCGTGGGGATGCACAAAACCTCGTCCTTGATGAAGGCATAGCTGGTCGGATCCCATGCCGTATATCCGCGCGCCTCGAAAGTTGCGCGCAGGCCGCCGTTGGGGAAGCTGGAGGCGTCAGGTTCGCCCTGCACCAGTTCCTTGCCCGAGAACGACATGATGGCCGTGCCGTCAGGTTGAGGAGTCACGAAACCGTCATGCTTCTCTGACGTGATGCCCGACAAAGGCTGAAACCAGTGCGTATAGTGCGTGGCGCCCTTCTCGATGGCCCACTCCTTCATGGCATGGGCCACCACGTTGGCGACCTCGATGTCAAGCGGCTCACCGCCCTTGCATGTCTTCATCAAACGCTTGAACGTCTCCTTTGGAAGGCGCTCACGCATCACATGCTCGTTGAACACCAACGAGCCGTACAGTTCAGGAACATTGCTCATGATCTTCCTCCTTGTTTGCACCATGACTCCTGAAACAATAAGAATCTTTTGTTGCATATCGTTTTCAGAAACAAGGGGGAAGCCAGCCGTTTACGATGTTGAAATAAACCTTCAATATTCATGAATCATTTGGCTTTTCCGAACGTGCACGCAAAAAAAGGAAGCCCCCCGAAGGGAGCTTCCTTAAAGCAATTCGAAACGATGGCTTATGCGCCGAAGATTTCGATGGTGTTGCCTTCAGCCAGGGTGACCATAGCCTTCTTCCAGGCACGAGTCATGCCAGGACGGCTACCACGCTGCTGCTTGGGCTTGCGCTTGACGTTAAGGGTGTTAACCTTGACCACCTTGACGTTGAAGATAGCCTCAACAGCCTGGGCGATCTCGATCTTGTTGGAGTCCTTGGCCACCTCAAAGGTGTAGACGTTGTTCTCCATGACGTCATAGCTGCGCTCGGTGATGACCGGGCGAATGATGACCTCGCGAGGATCCTTCATTATGCCAGCACCTCCTCAATGTACTTCAGTGCCGTAGCGGTAACAACCAGCTTCTTGTTGTCCAGGAAGTCATAGGTGTTGATCTCGCAGGCGGGGATGATGACGACCTCGTTGATGTTGCGGAAGGACAGGAAGGTGTCAACTGCGTCGTCGGCGATGACCAACGTGATGCGCTGACCCTCCAGCTCCAGAGCCTTCAGAGCTGCAACGGCAGCCTTGGTGGAAGGCTTCTCGAAGGTGAAGTCCTCAACGATGACCAGCTCGTTGTCAGCCAGCTTAGCAGACAGAGCGGAACGCATAGCCAGCTTGACTTCCTTGTTGTTCATCTTCATCTCGTAGGAACGAGGATGCGGGCCGAAGACCACGCCGCCGCCAGCCCACTGGGGAGCGCGAATCGTACCCTGACGAGCGCGGCCGGTGCCCTTCTGGCGCCACGGCTTGCGGCCGCCGCCACGAACCTGGCCACGAGTACGGGTGTTAGAGGTGCCCTGGCGCCAAGAAGCGCGCTGGACACGCACAGCCGTATGCATGACATGCATGTTCGGCTCAATGCCGAAGACGGCATCGGAAAGCTCAGCAGTGCCTGCTGCCTTTCCTGCTGCGTCCTTGATCTCAATAGTTGCCATAATGTATTAGCTCCTCAATTATCTTTAAGCCATGCGGACGCGAACGATGCCGTTCTTGCCGCCGGGAACTGCGCCCTTGACGATGATCAGGTTCTGGTCCTCATCGATGCGAATGAGCTCCAGGTTCTTGGTGGTCACGGTGTCGCAGCCCATATGGCCAGGAAGGCGCAGGCCCTTGAACACGCGGGACGGGGTAGCGCACTGGCCAACGGAACCGGGTGCACGATGGAAGTGAGCACCATGTCCGCCAGGGCCGCCGCCGAAGCCATAACGCTTCATAACGCCAGCGAAGCCCTTGCCCTTGGAAGTACCGGTCACGTCAACCTTCTTCACGTCAGCGAAAGCTGCGACGGTCATCTGGTCGCCCACCTTGTACTCAGAGGCGTTCTCCACGCGAACCTCGCGCAGGTAACGGCACGGCTCAACGCCCTGCTTGGCGAAATGGCCAGCCATGGGCTTGTTGATGCGGGGATCGCCGGACTTCTTGTAGTAACGGACAGCGCCGAAACCCATCTGGACAGCCTCATAGCCGTCAGTCTCAACGGTCTTCACCTGGCAAACCTTGTTGGGCTCTGCCTGGATGACGGTTACGGGAATAAGCTCGTCCTTCTCGTTGAAGATCTGCGTCATGCCGATCTTCTTGCCATAGATTGCATTAATCATAGTTGGCGTCACTCCTTACAGCTTGATCTCGATGTCGACGCCAGCCGGCAGATCAAGGCGCATCAAGGAGTCAACCGTATTCGGGGTCGGCTCCAAGATGTCGATCAGGCGCTTATGGGTGCGCATCTCGAACTGCTCACGGGAGTCCTTGTCAACATGGGGGCCCTTGACGACGCAATACAGGTTGCGCTCGGTCGGCAGCGGGATAGGGCCGGAAACCTTGGCACCCGTCTTCTGAGCGGTGTCGACGATGAGCTTCGTGGACTGGTCCACGATCTCATGATCGTATCCCTTCAAGCGGATGCGAATCTTTTGATTAGCCACTTACATTACCTCCAATAGCTAACAGCGTGGGCGCTAGGATGCGCTTCCGCCAGCCTTGCTGATGATTTCGTCTTGAATATTCTTAGGAACGCGCTCATAGCTAGCAAACTGCATAGTGTAGGATGCGCGGCCCTGGGTGCCGGAACGAAGATCGGTTGCATAACCGAACATCTGGCTCAGCGGAACCTTTGCGCTGACGATGGTGGCATTGCCACGCTTCTCCTGGCCCTGGATCATGCCACGGCGGGACGGAATGTCGCCCATGACAAAGCCCGTGTACTCGTCAGGAGTCTCAACCTCGACAGCCATGACGGGCTCCAGGATGCACGGATTGCCCTTCTTCAGAGCAGCCTTGATGGCCATGGAACCTGCAACCTTGAAGGCCGCCTCGGAAGAGTCAACGTCATGGTAGGAACCATCGATCAGCTCGACGCGGACAGCCTCAACGGGGAAGCCAGCCAGAACACCGGAGTTCAAAGCCTCCTGGATGCCCTTGTCGATAGCAGGGATGTACTCCTTGGGAACCACGCCGCCAACAATCTTGTTCTCGAACTCGTAGCCCTTGCCCTCTTCCTGGGGGTACATGTTGATGACGCAATCGCCATACTGGCCATGACCACCGGACTGGCGGACGAACTTGCCCTGAACGTTGAGAGCCGGGGTGGTTGCCGTCTCGCGATAAGCAACCTGCGGCTTGCCGACGTTGGCCTCAACCTTGAACTCACGCAGCAGGCGATCAACGATGATCTCCAGATGGAGCTCGCCCATGCCTGCGATGATGGTCTGGCCGGTCTCATGGTTGGTGGACACGCGGAAGGTCGGGTCCTCCTCGGCCAGCTTCTGCAGGGCCAAGCTCATCTTGTCCTGCTCGGCCTTGGTCTTGGGCTCGATGGCGATGTCGATAACCGGGTCGGCAAACTCCATGGACTCCAGAATGACCGGAGCATCCTCGGAGCACAGGGTGTCGCCCGTGGAGGTGTTCTTCAGGCCAACGACAGCAACGATGTCGCCAGCGGAGCAGGAGTCGATGTCGACTCGCTGGTTGGAGTGCATCTGCAGCAAGCGGCCAATGCGTTCCTTCTTGTCCTTAGATGCGTTCTGTACGTAGGAGCCGGAATCCAAAGTGCCGGAGTACACACGCAGGTAAGTAAGCTTGCCCACGAAGGGGTCGGTCATGATCTTGAAGGCCAGAGCGCTGAACGGACCCTTGGGGTCGGAAGGACGCTCGACTTCCTCGTCGGTGTCGGGGTTGATGCCCTTGATGGCAGCAACGTCCAGCGGGGACGGCATGTAGTCGACAACGGCATCAAGCAGTTCCTGAACGCCCTTGTTCTTGTAAGCGGAGCCCACGAAGACGGGGTTGACCTGGCAGGCGATGACACCCTTGCGAAGAGCAGCCTTGAGCTCCTCAACGGTGATCTCCTCGTCCATCAGGACCTTCTCCATCAAGTCGTCGTCGCAGTCGGCGGCGGCGTCGATGAGCTCCTGGCGATACATCTCGGCATCCTCAAGGAACTCAGCCGGAATCTCAGCCATAGGCTCGGGATAGGTCATGCCCTTTTCGTCTGCCTTGAAGTCCCATGCGGTCATGGTAACCAGGTCGATGACGCCCCAGAACTTGTCCTCAGCGCCCATCGGGACCTGAGCGGCAACAGCGTTTGCGCCCAGACGGTCACGCATGGTCTTGATGGCATGGAAGAAGTCAGCGCCAACGCGGTCATACTTGTTAATGAAAGCGATGCGCGGAACGCCATAGCGCTCGGCCTGACGCCAAACGGTCTCGGACTGGGGCTGCACGCCAGCAACGGCGTCGAAAACAGCCACAGCGCCGTCCAGAACGCGCAGGGAGCGCTCAACCTCGGCCGTGAAGTCCACGTGGCCCGGGGTGTCAATGATCTGGAAGCGGTAGGGCTTGCCATCGGCAGCGCCACCGGGATAGTTCCAGAAGCACGTGGTAGCAGCAGCGGTAATGGTTACGCCGCGCTCCTGCTCTTGGACCATCCAGTCCATCGTTGCGGCGCCGTCATGCACCTCACCGATTTTGTGGGTCTTGCCCGTGTAGTAGAGGATGCGCTCAGTGGTGGTAGTCTTGCCCGCGTCAATGTGGGCCATGATACCGATGTTGCGCGTATCCTGCAGATTGTTCTTTGCCATTGATTCCTACCCTTTCCTAGAAACGGTAGTGAGAGAAGGCGCGGTTGGACTCGGCCATCTTGTACAGGTCTTCACGCTTCTTGATGGATGCGCCCGTATTCTCGGCGGCGTCCATGATCTCAGCGGCCAGGCGCTGCTTCATGGTGTGCTCCTTGCGCTTACGGGAGAAGTCCACAATCCAGCGGATTGCCAGCGTGGTTGCACGGCGGGAGTTGACCTCCATAGGCACCTGATAGGTGGCGCCACCAACACGCTTCGGCTTGACTTCCAAGGTAGGACGAACGTTGTCCATAGCCTTCTTGAAAACGGCCACGGGATCAGACTCGGTCTTCTGCTCGATGATGTCGAAGGCGCCATAGACGATGTCCTCGGCGACGGACTTCTTGCCATCAAGCAGGATCTTGTTGATCAGCTGGGTGACCAAACGGTTGTTGTACTTTGCGTCCGGCTGTACTTCTCGACGGACTGCTGCTGCACGACGCGGCATTCATTTCTCCTTTGTTCCTGCGCGCTTCCGGATGACTACTGCCATCCATTAGGCCTTCCTTTTAGCCCGCGCGACTTAATGGTTACTTCCTATTTGGGGCGCTTCGCACCGTAGCGGCTACGAGCCTGACGACGCTTGTCAACAGCGGCGCAGTCAAGAGCAGCGCGGATGACCTTGTAACGGACACCAGGAAGGTCCTTAACACGACCACCGCGGATGAGCACCATGGAGTGCTCCTGCAGGTTGTGACCCTCGCCCGGGATGTAAGCGGTTACTTCCATGCCGTTGACCAGACGAACACGGCAAACCTTACGGAGTGCGGAGTTCGGCTTCTTCGGCGTGGTGGTGTACACACGGGTGCACACGCCGCGCTTCTGCGGGTTGCCCTTCAGAGCCGGCGTCTTGGACTTATCCGCCGTCTTCTTGCGGCCCTTGCGGACCAATTGGTTAATAGTAGGCATTCATGCTCCTTCATTTCTGCCTAGCCTCTATAAGAGGCTCGTACTCTCATTTCTCATGTACGCTCAGCTGTTGCGCACACGAAAACAAACGCCTCCAGGGAGACGCAAGGAGGTAATTTACACGCCTTTTCGCACCTTGTCAAATAACACGGTTCCGGGCGTATCCATAACTCATTTTCACGTTTTCGCAGGTAGGGGGCAATTTTTTGCAAAATCCGCCTTTTTCTGCTCTTTTTCTCCAAAATTTTTCGATCTGCATATAAATCTTGGGGGCCGCGAAAGAGAGAAAGCTGGAACAGGAGACGTACCTGGCGTTCCAGCGCAAAACAAAAGGCCCCGCAGTGCGGGGCCTCAAGCTTGCTCGATGCAAATGCCTACTCGGCGGCTTCCTCGGTTGCGGCTTCCTCGGCAGCAGCCTCCTCAGCCGGCTCCTCAGCAGGAGCAGCAGCGGCCTTGGCAGCAAATTCCTCGGCACGCTTTGCCTTAGCAGCGGCCTTGGCCTCGCGCTCAGCCTTCTTGGCTGCCTCGCGCTCGGCTGCGGCTGCAGCCTTTGCGGCCTTCTTCTCAGCCTCGCGAGCAGCAATAGCCTCACGTGCACCGCCGAACTTGTCGGTGAAGCGCTGGACACGGCCGCCCGTGTCAATGAGCTTCTGGGTGCCGGTGAAGAACGGGTGGCAAGCATTGCAGATGTCGATCTTCAGCTCAGACTTGGTGGAACGGGTAGTGAAGGTGTTGCCGCAGGAGCAGCGAACCGTGCACTCCACGTAATCCGGATGGATACCTTGCTTCATGGGATTCTCCTTTTCATGCCTTGGTTTCCGACCAAGGCGAGATTAGCCTTGCTAGGATAACACACCAACCAACGCAGTCAAGACGAAAACCAGCTTTATCTTGACAAACTACTCCGAAGGGGGCTCAGGCTCCCCTGCTTCTTCTATCAACCCCTGTTGAGGCTTGCGAACCCGCCAAGCGTAAACCAGCACGCCTATGCCCACCAAGATCAACGGCACCGAAAGCACCTGGCCCATGGTCAGCCAGCCGCCCCATAAGTAACCGAGCTGCGAATCCGGTTGACGGACAAACTCGATAAGAAAGCGGAAGATGCCATACATAACCAGGAAAAGCCCCAGGAAGGTGCCCTGCGGGCGAGGCGGACGCTTGCGGGAAAGAGCAAACAACACCACGAAGATGACCAACCCTTCCAGCAGCGCCTCATAAAGCTGCGAGGGATGGCGCGGCAACAGGCCGGCTTCGCCGCCAAAGACCACGCCCCACGGCAAATCGGTCACGGCGCCCCAAAGCTCACCGTTGATGAAATTGGCGCAACGCCCGAACAGCAACCCCAAAGGAGCGCCGATAACGGCCAGGTCAGCAAGCGTCAGGTAAGGGATATGGGTAATCTTCGCCGCCACGATGCCGGCAAGAAGCGCACCCACCAAGCCGCCGTGGAAGCTCATGCCCCCGTTGCTGACCATAAAGATCTCCAGCGGGTTTTGCAGATAATACCCGTTGCCATACACCAAGCAATAGCCCACACGCGCACCGACGATGATGCCCACGATCACGCACAGGACCACATTCAAGGCGGCATCCACGTCCACGCGCACCTTCCATCGACGGGCGGTGAAGTACAGCACCAAGCCCGCGCAGATGAAGCCCATCACATACGCGATGCCGTACCAGCGGACGCTCACCGGCCCGATGGAGAAAGCCACCGGATCTAGCATCTGATAAATGTCGTTGAGCATGCACTCTCCAAAGCTCTCACACCAAATTCCAAGGGCAAAGCTGCCTTTGCACGCTAGCAGCATAAAACAAAAGGAGCGCACCACCCATATGATGCGCTCCCTTTTTTGTGGCCAAGATTAATCGGCAGCGATAACCTTCGTGATGCCAGGAATGCGGTCCTTCAGGATGCGCTCAACGCCGTTTGCCAACGTCATAGCGGCCATAGGGCAACCATTGCAGGCGCCCTGAAGCCTAACGGTCACCACGCCGTCATCGGTCACGTCAAGCAGCTCGCAGTCGCCGCCGTCCATCTGCAGGTTGGGGCGAATGAGGTCCAATACGGCAGAAACGTCTTCCTTGTTAATCATGGTAAAGCTCCTTTTTTTGTCGGAAATTTTCTGGCACGATTCTAACATGCAAGCCCGCAGGACTTCCGCTTGATTAGCGAAAAGCCCACCAAACGGCAACGCTTCTGCGCAACGCCCCTAGCTTTGGGGCATCCAGTCGCTTCCCAGAATAACCAAGACGTCGGTGTCAAAGGTGTAATGGTTAGTGCCGTCGATGACGCGGCCCATTCCCAGCGCCTGGCAAACCGATTGCGCCGCCGGCTCTATGCCGTCGTCCAGGTAGACGATCAGCGTCTCGGTATACACGTAGCTGTCGGTGTTGCCGGTCTCGGTGACGTTGTAGCCTTTCTCGGTCAGAATGTTGGCAATGGTGCTCGCCCCGCCGGTCACGCCCGATCCGTTGCGCACCGTAATGGTGAAGCTGCCAGGGCTTATGGAGGCAGCCGACCCCGTGGCTGTGGCCAGGTTGGGGTCAGACCCGATGTTGGTATAGGCCATCATAGACTGCAGGTCAGACGAAGACACCGAATACAGCGGGTCAGAGCCCGTGCCCGACTGGTAACACGGGATGAAAGCCTTATAGGCCGAGGATGCCTGAAAGCCGTCGAAGGCCGCAAGCGTGTTCATGAGGGCTTCTGCCCCCCAATCGGTATGAAGGTACTTGGAGACGCTATCCAGAGAAGACGCTGCAGCCAAGCCGCCCTCGCAGCTGCTCTTCTCCAGGAAGTCGGCAATGAACTCACATTGGTTAAGGCCTTGCTGCTCGATGCCCTTAGAGAAGTTGCGTGCACGCAAAAGCGTGGTCAATTGGGCGCCATTGAGCGTTTGCTGGCCAGCGGGGATATACAGGCTTCCGGCCGAAGGGTCGTCGACCTCCTCCGTCAGGTTCCACTGCAGGCCGCCCCATGAGTCCACCAACGCCTCAATGTCAGCCTGCTTGAGCGTGACCAGGTGCGTTATATCCACATCGGACAAAACCGTCACCACGCGCAAAAGCTCAGAGTAGCCCCCCACGTAGACGGCGTCCTTCAACGGATGATCTTGACCATCACGCATAGCAACACTGAGCGACGACGGGAAAGCAAGGCACGTCAACGCCTTGCCCTGCTCGTCCATACGCGCCAAAACCACCATATCGACATCGGTATCGCAGTTGTTGGTCTCGTCAAGGTCGGCCACGAAGAGCGTGTAGTACGGCGCGTTTGCCGAAGCCGCCTTCAAGTAAGAGCTGGTTCCCGTATCAGAAAGCGCCATGCGGCCGCCCGTCACGCCGAAAAAGACCCGCGTAGCCACAAAGAAGCCCACAGCCACGACCACCACTATCAGCAACAAAAGGAACAGCGGCCCCTTCAGAAGGCCCGACTTTTTATATCCTTGCGTGTAGGCCTGCGATGACCGGCGTGCGTAAGCGCGTCCGTTTTCGCCCGAGGAGCTAGACGTTCCCACGTTGCTGACAACGCCATGGGATGCCCGCCGCGACCGCCGCGTGCTGGAAAGGTGCATGTCGGCAGCGTTCATGCGGTTCTTGCGCCCCACGCGGGCGTTCACCTGATGGGCGCCCAACGTCGAGCTATTGAGTTGCGCCGAGGTCTTCTTCGACTGCTTGGCCGAAAACCGCTGTGAGCTTCGAGGAGTTGGCATGCTTCACCTAGCGAAGAGATTCCGTCGGGATGCGCTTGACCGTGCCGCCAAGCTGGACCAACTTACCCACATAGTCTTCGTAGCCACGATCGATATGCTGCGTCTCGAAAACCTGCGTCTCGCCTTCGGCGAAGAAGCCCGCCAGCACCAAAGCCGCACCGGCGCGCAAGTCGGTGGAAGACACAGGCGCGCCCTGCAGGGCCTCTACGCCATGTATGAGCGCATGATGACCATCGATGGTGATATCGGCGCCCATGCGGCACAGCTCGGCTGCAAACATGAACCGATTCTCGAAGACGTTCTCCGTGATGACGGAGTGTCCCTGGGCACAAGCATCCAGCAGCATGAATTGGGCCTGCAGGTCGGTCGGAAAGCCCGGATGCGGCAGCGTCTGTATGTCGGTCGGGCGAAGCGGCTGCGTGCGCTCAACCGAAATCCAATCGACGCCTGTCTTGACGTCGCAACCCATGGCCTCAAGCTTCATGCACGCCATGCGCAAGTAGCCAGGATCGATGCCGCACACCTTCACCGGTCCGCCCGTCAAGGCGCCGCCGACCAGAAACGTGCCGGCCTCGATGCGATCGCCCACCGTGGCATGATCGCATGGATGCAACTGGCTTAGGGCCACGCCCTCCACGCGAATGGTGGGAGACCCACCGCCTTCAACATGGCAGCCCATCTCGTTGAGCATGTTGCACAGATCCACGATTTCGGGCTCGCGCGCCGCATTGTCGATAACGGTAACGCCCTCGGCCGTAACAGCCGCCATCAACATGTTCTCGGTTGCACCAACGCTCGGGAAGGTGAGCATGACATCGGCGCCCTTCAGCCCGTTGGGGGTGCTTGCCTCCAAGAAGCCGTGGTCAACGCGGAATTGCACGCCCAGTTTCTCCAGGCCCACCAAGTGCATGTCAATCTTACGCGCACCAATCTGGCAACCGCCCGGCATGGCCACGCGGGCCTGCCCAAAACGGCCGATCAGGGGACCCAGCACGCTGATGGAAGCGCGCATCTTGGATACCAGCTCATACGAAGTCTCAAACTTAGCAACAGCCGCCGTGTCCACCCACATGGTGTGGCCTTCGCGCTTAACGGTGGCACCAAGGCGCTCCAGCACCTCCGACATGATGGTTATGTCGGAGATGTCAGGCACGTTGCGCAGGCAGGTGCGCCCCTGGCCCAAAATGGCAGCAGCAATCAGCTTCAAAGCGGAGTTTTTGGCGCCCGAAACCGGCACCTCTCCAGATAACGTGCAGGGACCCTGCACGACAATGACGTCTTGGGACATAGCTTCTCCCCTTGCTTTCCCTTTTTTCGTACCCTCCATTATAGAAAGACTGAAAGCGGGTTGGCATTCCTACACAAAAAGAGCCCACCTTGAAGGTGGGCTCTCTGGGCAATCAGAAGCCTCATCGACGATTTCCTGCTCATGCAAAAGGCCGCACTCATTGCCAGGGAAGAGGCTTCAACGATGTTCGAAAAACGCGGTTGCTTGGACTTTTTCGATGTCTAAGGATTTGAAAGTTCCATATTTTCGGTTTCGGGGCGTTGCGCATGTCTCACGAGAGCGCTAAGGCGCGCAAAGCAAGCGCGTTTCGAAACTATGCAGCCTTGCAAAATCTCATGACCTGGGGTTTTGCGGATCATGATGGCCAGGCGGCTTAGGCCCGCCTCCCCGAAACCGAAAATATCGAACAGCGATTGGGCGTTTCTAAGAAAAAGTCCAAGCAACCGCAAATTTCGAACGCACGTCGAATGGGGAAACCAGGGGTTATAGAGCAAGTCGTGCACCCTGAAGCCCAGCTTGCGCAACCCGTATCCGGTGGTGGGGCCGTAACGGAATCCGGGCCCCGGGAAATTACGGCCAGGCGGGCCGGGCCGCGCCCGCTTTTCGCGTCCTGGCCGTAAAAATCGGGATCCCGAAAAGTGTTACGGCCAGGCGGCCGATTTTTCGCCCTTCTGGCCGTAATGCTGTAGACAAAACCAAGCCACATGTTAGGGAGCATAAACAAGGGCTGGATGCGTATGCATCCAGCCCTCACGTTAGCAATCAATTGCCTGCCGGCGCACCCTCGAAAGAAAGCGCCAAGATGGCCACCCCTTAAGCCCGCCAGATTGGCGTGCCCTCGCGACCGAGCGTACTCGGCTACGCGAGGAAGGAGCGAGAAAGCGCCAAGATGGCGGGCTTAGTCGCCCAGAGCGCAGCGGACGAAGGAGACGATCTCTACCTTTGCGTCCATTGCCTTTGCGCATTCCTCGACATACTGACCGACCGTCTGCTTGCCGTCAGCAGCCTTGACGAAGGTCTGCTCAGCCAAGCACTGCTCGGCGAAGAACTTGTTCAGGCGGCCGTTGATGATGCCATCCCAGAACTTCTCGGGCTTGCCAGACTCGGCAGCCTGAGCACGGTAAATCTCACGCTCATGGTCAACGATATGCTGTGCAACGTCGGCACGAACGGCGGAGATGGGGTTCATGGCGGCAACCTGCATTGCAACGTCCTTGCCGCAGGTGATCAGGGCCTCGTCAGTGGCCTCAACGCCCTCGACTGCCAGCTTGACCAAAACGCCGATCTTGCCAGCGCCGTGGATGTAAGGGATAACGGCGTCGCCCTCGACGATATGAACGCGAGCAAGCTCGCAGTTCTCGCCCATCACGTGGATGCAGTCGGTGACGATGGCCTCAACGGTCTCGCCGTCGATCTCGGCAGCCTTCAGGGCCTCAACGTCGGCAGGCTTTGCAGCCAAAGCAGCAGCAGCAATGCGGGAAACATAGCCGCGGAACTTCTCGTTGGTGGAAACGAAGTCGGTCTCGCACTTCAGCTCAACGATGGCACCGGTCTTGCCGTCCTCAGACGTGACAGCCATGACATAGCCCTCGTTGGTGGCGCGGCCGGCCTTCTTGGCAACGGCAGCCAGGCCACGGGTGCGCAGGACGTCGATTGCCTTCTCCAGTTCGCCCTCGGCCTCGGTCAGGGCCTTCTTGCACTCCATCATGCCAGCACCAGTCAGCTCGCGGAGCTCCTTAACCATAGCAGCGGTAATAGCAGCCATTACAGTACCTCTCTCTTAAGAAGGGAATTATTCAGCAGCCGGAGCCTCGGCAGCAGCCTCAGCCTCAGCAGCCTCGGGAGCCATCTCGGCAACGGTGACAGGAGCAACGCCGCCAGCGATGACCGCGTCAGCGATGAAGTCAGCCATCATGCGGACAGAGCGGATGGCGTCGTCGTTGGCAGGAATGCCGTAATCGACGTCATCAGGATCGCAGTTGGTGTCCAGCGTGCCGACAACGGGGATGCCCAGACGCTTTGCCTCGCGCACAGCCAGGGCCTCACGGTTGGTGTCGATGATGAAGATGGCATCGGGGATCTTCTTCATGTTGCGGATGCCGTTCAGGTTGGTCTGCAGCTTGCCCAGCTCCTTGCGCAGGATGATCTGCTCCTTCTTGGGCAGCAGAGCCATGCGGCCGTCGGCCTCCATGGCCTCAAGCTCTTCCATGCGCTGGACGCGAGAACGGATGGTGACGAAGTTGGTCAGCATGCCGCCGAGCCAACGAGCGTTCACATAAGGCATGCCGCAGCGGTTAGCAGCCTCGGAGATGGGCTCCTGGGCCTGCTTCTTGGTGCCGACGAACAACACGGAGCCGCCCTTGCGGGCAACGCCAGACACGAAGGTGTAGGCATCGTCCATGCCATACAGGGTCTGCTTCAGGTCGATGATGTAGATATCGCCGCGATTGCCGAAAATGTACGGCTTCATCTTGGGGTTCCAGCGGCGGGTCTGGTGTCCGAAATGGGCACCGGCGTCGAGCAGCGACGCAATGCTGACTTTCGTCATTGCAATCTCCATTCGTTAGTCCTCTGCCTGTGGTCATCCCCTTGCCGCAGCCTTTTCCGGTGGCCACTAGCGGTTCGGGTCGCACAAGCATGTGTGATTAGAAACTCTGTAATGATACCCAAAGCACAACAGGCTGGCAAGAACAAAGTCCCAAAATCAACCTTCCCACAAAAACAGTCGGACCCGCGACATGCGTCGCGGGCCCGGTTCAAAGCCGATTTCGCCAAACCTACTTCTTGAACTGGCTCTCATGCTTGGGGAAGAAGTCGAAGCGCGGCGGCAGCTCCACCACCTTGTGGGACCCCGCAGCCACCTCCTCAGGCGCGCATAGCTCGGCCATGCCGGTAAAGTCGGCATCCCAGGTGTAGAAGACATCTTCGGCAAAGTCCAGGTGCTGGCGAATGCGATCGCACCCCGCCGGCACCACCGGGTGCATAAGCAGCGTAGCCACGCGCAGCTCGAAGAAGGCGTTGGTCAGAACCTGCCTGCGGGCAACGTCATCCCCCGCCTTATCGGCAGCGGAAATGCCGTCAGCCCAGCGCTTGTTGGCCGTGCGGATATAGCCATCCATCAGGCTCATGATGCTGTGCAACTCCACGCTTTGCATCAGCTTGTCGTAGTCACGCAGCACCGCATGGGCGCCCTCCATCACCGCGGCATCAGGAGCGTCAAGGGGCATGTTGCCCTCAAAGCTTTTCTGCGCCTCATAGAAGCAGCTGCGTGCCAAGCGGTTGAACACGTTGTTGAGCAAGGCGCCTTCCTTGAGCGCCGGATCAGCCACGCGCGGGTCGGTGCGCTTTTTCTCATCCGGGTCAAAGGGCTTGGGGCTAAATCCCACCGATTTCTGGTCAAGCCCCAGCGCCAGCCAATGCGCACGCAGCTGGTCAACCGTGTAGAAGTCCAGCAGCTGATCGGCCGTGGGCGGCTTGACGGCACCCGACGACGACGCCTTGGTCTTCCCGAACAGAATGTGATGATTGGCAATAAGCTTCGTCTGCTTGAGCGGGAACTTCTCGCCTTGCACGGCCTCCCACATGGCAGGCTGGGCAATGCCGTAGAAATACAGGTTGTCTTGCCCGATGAACTGATACACCTGCGCGTCATCGGAACACCAGAAGTCCTTCCAACTGTCCTCCGGCAGGCCCATCATGTCATTGCAGGCCTTGGTGAAGCTGATCGGCGCCCACAGGCTTTCCGGCCAACACCACACCGTCAGGTCCTTAACATCTTCGATGACCGGGGCCTTCACGCCCCACTCGATGTTGCCCGTAATGCGGAAGGGCACCAGCGCCTTGCCCGTGCGATACCGAATGCCCGCTTGGCCCAAAACGGGACGGGCGGCATCGCGATCAGCGATGCTGGCAAACTCCAGGCCAAAGCTGGCCTTGCCCTTCTCGGCCGGCAGGAAGGTATGAGCGGGCAGCTTGTCGGCAATGGCGCGGTAGTCATCCTCAAGCTCGTTCTTGACGAAGATGATCGGAGGCACCAAAAACTCGCGCTCCGTCACCGAGACGACCGGACGTACCGTGGGGTCAGCCTCTACTTCATCCACATAGCCACGCAGATACTCGGTAAAGGCCGGCAGGTCAAAATACCAATTGGCAACGGGACGCATCTCGGGGACGGTGCCCGTCAAGGTGGAGACCGGCTTCAGCAGGTCCTCTGGGTTGAACTGATGGCCCAAGTCGCATTCGTCGGCGTAGGCCTTCTCGGACTTGCAGCCCTGCACCGGGCAGAAACCCTGCACCTGACGACCGTTGAGGAACGTCTCGGCCTGGGCGTCGTAGAACTGCAACGTGGAATCCAGATGCAGCCAGCCATTGTTGTACAGCTCCTGGATGAAGTCCTCGGTCAGCTGCTGGTGGACTTCGCCGCAGTGATCAAGGCCGCTGCCCTGATAGACAGACAGGCTGACATCGTAGGCGTCCAGCGTAGCCTTCTGCTTGTCGTGGTTGCGGGCCACATAGTCGGAAATGGTGCCTTCGAACTCCCCCGCCTCGACCAGCTTGCGGTAGCCCTCGTTGATGGGGCTGCCAAAGCAGTCGGTGCCGCTGATAAAGCGCACGTTTTCAGCGCCAATGCGATCGCGCAGGAACCGCGCGAAGCAGTCGGCCGGCACAAAGACGCCGCCCACGTGCCCAAAGTGCAGCGGCTTGTTGCCGTAAGGCATGCCAGCCGTGACCACGGCCCTCTTCGGCCAAGCGTCGTTGTTGAGCAGAGCCATTATTCGTTCAACTCCTTCAAGGCCGCCACCACGTCGGCAGCGGATATATCAACCGTGGCGCCTGTGCTCAAAAGGCTGCTCAGCGCCGAGGAATCCTGATACAGATACACCATATCGTACGTCGACAGGGAAGCCAGCTCGGCGGCTTTGTCGCAAGCGTCCTCCAACGTGCCGAAATCGTCCGCCAAACCGTTGCTTACCGCGTCCACGCCGGTAAAGGTGAGCCCTGTTGCCAAAGCCTTCACCTGGTCAACGGTCATCCCGCGGCCTTCAGCCACGAATTGGATGAACATATCATTGATCTGGTCGACCTGCGCCTGGTAATATGCGCGCTCCTCGTCGGTCAAGCTGCGCGTGCCGTAGGTGGAATCCTTGCTGTCCGACGACGTGATGTTCTCGGTATTGATGCCCAAAAGCTCCATAAGCCCGCTGTAGTCGACCATCTGCATGGCCACGCCGATGGCACCCACCGCCGAGCTTCTTGCCGTATAGATGTAGTCAGCCTGGGAGGAAATCATATACGCCGCCGAAGCGTTGGTGGCCGCGCAGGACACAACCACCGGCTTGGAGAAGTCTTGCAGATAGACCGTCATCTCCTCGCCAGCGGTAGCCGTGCCGCCGCCCGAATTGACACGCAGCACCAGCGCCTTTATATGAGAGTTTGCCTCAGCCTGGTCCAGCATCTCCTTGAAGCCTTCGGGGCTGCACACGCTGCCGTCATAGGCAATGTCACCGTCAAGCTCCAAAACGGCCACCGAGTCAGCCGTCAGAGTGGTGGCAGACGAGTCACCCAGGCCAAGGGACGTCGTAACCGAAACGGTGCAGGCGTTAACGGCCAGCGCCGTTATAAGTGCCAGCACGATAACGATGACCAGCGGCACAAACCAACCCGGAAGCTTCTTCTTGGCAGGCTGGGCAACAGGCTGCTGTTCATAGCCTTGGCCAGCCCAAGCTTGCTGCTGGCTGGGCGCAGCGTAGGCCGGCTGGCCCACGCCAGCGGCCTGGCCCGATTGGCCTGCGGCGCCGCCCTGCGGATACATGACGGCCGGATTGTATTCATAGGGGGAATCTGGCGACTTGTTCTCAGAGTCTTCCATGCGTGCTCATTTCTGCCTTACAGCTCCAGGGACGAATCGCCCTTGGGAGAAGACTGGGCCTTCTTGGCGGTTCGGATAAGGAATTCCTGATTGGTGTTGGTCTGCTTGAGTGACTTGATGAGCATGTCCATGGCGCGCTCGGTGTTGTTAAGGTTGGAAAGCAGACGCCTGACCGCCCAGATGAGCGGGGCCTCCTGCGGGTCAAGCAGCAGATCCTCCTTGCGGGTACCGCTGGTGACCGGGTCGATGGCCGGGAAGATGCGTCGGTCGGCCAGGTTGCGGTCAAGCTTGAGCTCCATGTTGCCTGTGCCCTTGAACTCCTCGAAGATGACTTCGTCCATCTTCGAGCCGGTGTCGATGAGGGCAGAGGCCAGGATGGTCAGGCTGCCGCCGTTTTCGATGTTGCGGGCGGCGCCCAAGAACTTCTTGGGCGGGTACAGGGCCGTGGAGTCAACGCCACCGGAAAGGATGCGCCCCGACGCCGGCTGCGCCAGGTTGTAAGCGCGAGCCAGACGGGTCAGGCTGTCCAGCAGGATAACGACGTCCTTGCCGTTTTCCACCAGGCGCTTCGCGCGCTCGATGACCAACTCCGCCACCGCAATGTGGTTTTCGCAGGGCATATCGAAGGTGGAGGAGACGACCTCGCCCTTGATGGAGCGCTCCATGTCGGTCACTTCCTCGGGGCGCTCGTCGACCAGCAGGCACATCAGGTGCACTTCGGGGTTGTTGGCGCTGATGGAAGCTGCGATGTCCTTCAGCACCGTGGTCTTGCCCGCCTTCGGGGGCGAAACGATCAGGCCGCGCTGGCCCTTGCCGATAGGAGCCGCCAAATCGATGACGCGCGCCGTGATGGTGGTCTTGCCGTGCTCCATCCACAGGCGCTCGTCGGGATAGACCGGGGTCAAATCGCCGAACTTGACGCGCGGGCCCATTTCCTCCAGCGGGATGCCGTTGACGCGCTCAACCTTCTGCAAGGCGGCGTACTTCTCGTTTTCGCGGGCGGGGCGGGTCTTGCCGATAATGTAGTCGCCCTTGCGCAGGTTGTTGCGACGGATGAGGGACAGGCCCACATACACGTCGCCTTCGCCAGGCAAATAACCCTGCGTGCGCAGGAAGCCATAGCCGTCAGGCAGCACGTCCAGGATGCCTTCGACGTCGACGAAGCCCTCAGCCTTGGCCGTGGCGGCAAAGACTGCCTCCACCAGCTCGGCCTTCTTCAGGCCCGTAACGTCTAGCTGCAACTCGGCTGCGCGGGCACGAAGGTCGGCCACCTTCTCCTCGGCCAGCTCCTCACGCGTGACACTCGGGGCCACCTCGCGCTGCTGGTTGCGACGATTGCGGCGGCGATCGTTGCGGTCGCGCTTGCGATCGCGGTCGTTGCGGTCGCTGCGAGAGCCGTCCTGCTTCTTGTCTTGGTTGGAGCCCTGGGTATGGCTGCGGCGCTTCTCACGCGAACGCTGGGAGGCGTCTTCGCTTGCTGTTTCGGCAGCAGGGGCCGAAGCAGCCTGTGCAGCCTGGGGCTTTTCAACCGGCACGGCGGGCGTAGTTTCGGCCGCAGGGGCGGCTTCAGGGGCCGCGGCGGCTTCCTCGCTTGCCGCCTTGCGCGTGCGGCGGCGGGGCTTGGGAGCGTCTTGCGCAGGCGTTTCCTCCGCAGGTGCGGCAGGTGCCGCAGGAGCGGCCTCAGGCTCGGCGGCCTCAGCAGCCTTGCGCGTGCGACGGCGCACGGGCTTGGCTTCCGCCGTGGCGGCAACGTCAGCTGCAGGCGCGGCAGAAGCCTCGGTCGCCGGAGCGTCGGACTTAGGAGCAGCCGCCTTGCGCGTGCGGCGCTTTGGAGCCGTGGCGTCATCGGCCGCGGAAGCCTTCTCGGCCTTCGCGGACGCCGTCTTCCCAGACGCAGCCTCGGTGGTTTCGGCCTTCTTCGAGCGCGTACGGCGTACAGGCTTCTTTTCGGCAGCGGAAGCAGCTTCTGCAGCTGCGCTTACCTTTTCTTCGGATTCACTCATGCGTTCTGCACTTTCTCCTCTTGATCCTTTGAGAGGGTATTAAAGTTTTGGCTGTCTAACAGGCTCAAAAATCACTTACTAGGCTTATCGCCCTTAAAGAGTTCCGCCTAATCTCCCTTACGGTCGCTTTGGAAATGCGTAGCGCTATCACGCAGCAAAACGGCAAACGCAAAGCAAGCCTAAAGAATCTTGGAATTTCAGAATTGCCGCGCCATTGGGAGTTGCGCAGCTTGGATGGCAAAAGAATACCGCCGATTGTCCTGATTGTGCGCGAGAAATACAAAATTTAGCGCAAATTCGCACAAGGGAAGGCTGGCGCACGCCATTCCAGCCCAGACTGAGTAAGCGGCGAAGCGGCAACCCCTGCAACCGCGCATGCGCACTCCATCCCAAGGGATTACGACAAAGACGCCATCCACGGGCAAATCTTGTCGTAATGGAGCGCCTTCTCTTCCCAAAGGATTACGACAAAAGCCCCTTCTCAAGCAGCTTTTGTCGTAAAAAGCGCATACCCCCACTCGCACAGAGAGTCCTTCTTGCAAGCTTTCGCAATCAAAAAGCCCAGAGCACCACTTTGAAGATCGATCCAAGCACAGACAATTACGACAAAAAGCTGCCAATACGGCTCCTGTTTGTCGTAAATTCCCCCAGGCGCACTATTTTCATTACGACAAAAAGGCACACCAACACAGCAAGCTTGTCGTAAATTCTCCCACATAGCAGCCTCATATACCCCTAGGGGGTATACAAAACCGAAAGGAACCCACGCCCACAAGCACCCACACCCAATCGGCATTTACAATAAGCACGTTGTAAGGAGGCATCATGTGCGGACGCTTCGAGGCATTTACGCGCGAACAAATTGAGGAGGTCATCGACGACATCGCTGCCGGCAGACTTCAGCCTGTCCCCCATGACGCCGCCACCGACCTCGTTTCCACCGAAGGCTTCCCCCAGCCCGAACAGGCACGTCCCGCAACTACCACCTGGGCAATCGGCCCCCAAAAGTTGCAAATCGCGCAATACCGCTGGGGTGTCCCTCGGCCCGGCACCACCAAGCTGATCATCAATGCACGTATCGAATCCCAGCAAAGCCTTCTGTGGACGCAAGCCTTCGAGAATGGCCGCGTCATCGTGCCCGCCCGCGCTTACTTCGAGCCGCACGAAACGCAAACCGAGCAGGTAAACGGCAAAATGCGCAAGCGGCAATATCGCTTCAGCGCATCCAACGGGCGCCCCTTGCTCATGGCGGGAATCATGCTTGCAGGGCGACTAGCCATCGTGACCACCGACGCCACAGCCGATATCGCTCACATCCACCCGCGCATGCCCTTGCTGCTAGACGCAAGCAACGCAGCCGCTTGGATAACCGGCCCGTATGAAGGCGCGCCCCACTTGGAAGCGCTTGACTTAGTGGCACAGCCTGAGCGCGAAGAGGCCCAGCTCAAGCTTTTTTAAACCAGATAGGCGTTTTTGTGCACGATCTCCCGAATGCGCGCCTAAGGTAACGCAATTAAGCGTTGCGCAACCAACTGCTCCCGTTGGGAACTACCTTGTTCTCAGGAAAACCAACCAATAACGGAGAGTAGCCATGAAAAGCCTGATGAAGAAAAGCCTCTGCAGCGCATTTGCCGTTGCCGCCGTTGCCATAGCGGCCACCATCGGAATCGCAGGAGCACAACCTGTTGCCCCAGCGCAGGAAGAAACGCCTGCAACAGTTGAATTCCCCGTTAATGAGTCGCTGCCGCAAGACAGCGTGGCACGCCTAGGCTACACCGAAAGCGAAGACGACGACCAGGCACAGCAGGCCGACGACGCCATCCTGACAAGCGAAGACGGCAACCGTTATTTCGCCCAGCAGCTCATGATGAGCGTTGACAGCGCTACCACCCAGCAGGAGCTGGAGGATTCCCTTGAAGCCCAGGGTGTCCAGGTAGAAAACCTGTCCCTTATCTCCAATAACCTGCTTGACAGCCAGACCACCCTGCTGGTGGAATACTCCAGCAGCCAAGATCCCCAAGATCTGTGCGAAACCTTGGCAAATGCCGGCATTGCCGCCAACGCCGAGCCCAATGGCGTGATGGAAGTTTACGACGAAGACAACGCAGCCGAAGGCGTGGCAGCCAACGACGAAATCGCCCTTGACAAGGCAGCCGACAACGACGAAGCCCCTGATGTGGCAGCTACCGGCAGCGAAGACCAGGAACCGCAAACGGACTCTTCCTCCACCGAGCTGGAAACACTGGCGACCGCCAACGATTCTTTTACCGGCTATCAGTGGAACCTGACCTCCACCAAAGCCTATTCCGCTTGGGATACCATCAAATGCAACGGCACCGTGACCGTAGCCGTCATCGACTCTGGCGCCGACTACGATCACTCGGACCTGGCGGACAACCTGAGCACCACCTATGCCAAGAACTTCCTCACCGGGAAAACGGGGAAAACCGCCATTGACGACGACTACGGCCACGGAACCCACGTGTCGGGAATCATAGCCGCTACCACAAATAACGCAATGGGCTGCGCTGGCATCTCCTACAACGCAAAGGTCCTGCCGCTTAAGGCCATGGACGCAAACGGCAACGGCTCCTTTGCCAACGTTATTTCGGCAATCGATTACGCCATCAACCTGAAGACCAACGGATACGTGCCTTCCTTGCGCGTCATCAACATGAGTCTGGGAACAACCGGCTATAGCTCTTACCTGCAAGACGCCGTCACCCGAGCCTACAACGCCGGCATTCTGGTTGTGGCATCCGCTGGCAACAATGCGAGTTCCACCCCCTGCTACCCCGCTGCCTGCAAGAACGTCATCAGCGTATCCGCCCTTGAGGACGACGGCTCCACCACGGGCACCTTCTGCTCCAGCTGGTCAAACTACGGGTCCACCATCGATCTGGCCGCCCCTGGAGCCAATATCCTGTCCACCACCCCGAACAACTGCTGCAGTTGGAAAAGCGGAACCTCCATGGCAGCCCCTGCCGTGTCCGCCGTCGCTGCCTTGGTTTACGCTCGTAACACGAGTGCCACCCCCAGTTATGTTGAATCCGTGCTTGAAACAACCGCCACCGACCTGGGCTCGACGGGCAAAGACAACTACTATGGCTATGGCGCCGTCAACGCAGCCGCCGCCGTGAAGGCCGCCGGTTCCGCCGTCTCCGCTTCAAAGTGCACGGTTTCAGGCATCTCCGACCAGACCTACAGCGCCAGCGGCGTTCGCCCCACTCCGTCGGTTTATTGCGGCAGCACCCTGCTGACCAAGGGCACCGATTACGATCTGTCCTATTCCAACAACACCGAGGTCGGAACCGGTTACGTCACCGTCAACTTCAAGAATCGTTATACCGGCTCCATCACCCGCAGCTTCAAGATCAACGCCGCCAAGGTGACGCCGCCCACCACCTCTAACTTCACCTACGACGGCAAAAGCCACACGGGCCTAAGTGCTACGTCAAGCAACTACTACTCCGTAAGCGGCACCACCTCGGCCACCGAAGCTGGAACCTACACAGCAACGGCCACCCTTAAGGACAAGACCAACTACGTATGGTCCACCACCGGCACCAGCAACAATCTGACTTTGACCTGGAAGATCAGCGCTGCGGCTAGCAACACCACCAAAGGCCAATTCGCTGACGTGCAAGATCCCGACGCCTGGTATTACCGTGCCGTATATGAAGCCAATGACCACGGCTTCCTCACGGGCTACGACAACGGCCTGTTCGGCCCCTCCGACACGCTGACGCGTGGACAAGCAGCCGTCATCCTGTACCGCTACTACGGCGGATCGGCCAGCAAGTACAACCGCACCGGCATGCCCGACGTGGAAGACGGCGCCTACTACACTGCAGCCGCCAACTGGGCCGTGGCCAACGGCGTGATCAACGGCGTGGATGGCGGAGCCCGCTTCGCCCCCAACGACCCGCTCACCCGCGAGCAGCTGTGCACCATCATCTACAACGCTGCCAAGAAGTTCGGCTCGGATGGCGAAAATGTCTTCGGATGGGCCTACTACTACACCGCCGCTGACTATGACAAGGTCTCCAGCTGGGCACAATCCGCCGTCGCTTGGTCCTTGGGCAACAACGTCATCAAGGGCAAGGAAGTCTCTGGCGAAAGCGCACGCTACATTGCCCCGCAGGACACCGTGACCCGCGCCGAGATGGCCGCCATCATCATGAACGTCTACAACGGCGGCGTGCTGAAGACCTCCAGCGTAGAAGAATCTGATCAAGCCGTTAGCGTCAACAACCAGCAAGCCCAGGCCACCAGCGACGACGCACGCCTGAAAGCCGCCGATCAGGCAGAGCTTGCGGCTGACGGCAATGATATGGCCGGCGAAGGCTCGGGCAGCACTGAAAGCGCGGAAGTCGCCAACGAGGACGTGTCCCAGGCTACGACTTCACCGGCAGAAGCAACCGACGCGGGGGCATCCGATGCCCCCGCTGAAACCGGCCGGCTTATTGAGCGCTAGAGGCTAAATCAGGTTTTTGCTTCGAGCATTAATAATAATGGCCGCCGTCTCGGCGCGGTTAACTGGGTCAGCCGGCTTGATGCGACCATCGCGCGATATGACTAGAAGGCGCGGTAGAAACAAGTGTCTGCGCCCGTGTGGCAGGCGGGACCGGCGGGAATCACACGCGCCAGCAGGCAGTCGGCGTCGCAGTCGTAACGCAGCTCCACCAGCTGCTGGGTGTTGCCGCTCTCTTCTCCCTTGTGCCAGAACTTCTGGCGGCTGCGGCTCCAAAACCACGTAGTGCGCTGCTCCAACGTGCGCCGCACGGATTCCTCGTTCATCCAAGCCATCATCAGCACGTCGCCGTTTTCGACGTCTTGCACGATGCAGGGAATCAGCCCGTCAGCGCCGTACTTCAAATTTTCAACGCTCAATGCATCTTTTTCGATGTCCATGGATGTTTCCTTTCAAACGCAAATAGCAACGAAGGCGCTCAGCCGGCAAGGAGCCTCAAAACGTGACAAAAACCTCCGTCCCTTTTGTCAGGTGGCCTTCCGTGCGGTGACCGCAGCGGCAAGCCGCGCCACGCCCGCCCTCCCGAGGCGTCCTCTGGCGGCTCTGGCGGGATGGGGCGCCGCGCGCCGCGAAGGGAGCCGCCTTCCGTGCGGTGACCGCAGCGGCAAGCCGCGCCACGCCCGCCCTCCCGAGGCGTCCTCTGGCGGCTCTGGCGGGATGGGGCGCCGCGCGCCGCGAAGGGAGCCGCCTTCCGTGCGGTGACCGCAGCGGCAAGCCGCGCCACGCCCGCCAGAGCCGTCAGAGGCGGACGGGAATGCCTTGCGCGCGCATATACTCCTTCACCTGCCGTACCGTCAGCTCGCCGAAGTGGAACACGCTGGCGGCAAGCACGGCATCGGCCTCGCCTTCGATGATGCCTTCGGCGAAGTGCTCGATGTTGCCCACACCGCCGCTGGCAATGACGGGGATGGTGACGGCGCGCGCCACGGCGCGCGTGAGGGCGCAGTCGAAGCCGTCCTTGCTGCCGTCACGGTCCATGCTGGTCAGCAGGATCTCACCAGCGCCGCGCCGGCAAGCCTCGGCGGCCCATTGAACGGCGTCAATGCCGGTGGCTTTGCGGCCGCCCGCCACATAGACCTCCCATTTGTTGGGGTTGCCCGGCACCTGCTTGGCGTCAATGGCGCACAGGATGGCCTGGCTGCCGAAGGCCTTCGCCGCCGCGGTAATCAGCGACGGGTCCTTCACGGCGGCGCTGTTGACCGACACCTTATCGGCACCGGCAGCAATCATGCGGCGGATGTCCGCCACGCTGCGAAAACCACCGCCCACGCAATAGGGCAGGTGCAACTCAGCCGAGGCGCGGCTGGCCAAATCCACCGTGGTAGCGCGGTCGTCACTGGTGGCGGTGATGTCCAGGAAGATGACCTCGTCGGCCTTCTGCTGGTCATAGCGTTGCGCCAGCTCGATAGGATCACCCGCATCGCGCAGGTTTACGAAGTTGACGCCTTTGACCACGCGGCCATCTTTCACATCCATGCAAGGAATAACGCGCTTTGCCAGCATGGCCTACCCCCTGCCTTCGCAAACAGCTACGCCTTGCTCGACCGTGAAGGCGCCTTCGTACACAGCGCGCCCGGTGATGGCACCGTCGATGGGGGCGCCTGTGGCCAAAAGCGCACGTAGGTCATCCAGGGAGGCCACGCCGCCCGACGCCGTCACCTTCACGCTGGGATGCGCATTGGCAATGCGTGCATACGCCTGGGCATCGATGCCGCACTGCATGCCGTCGCGGGCAATGTCGGTGTACACCAAGCTGGTGATGCCCATGTCTTCCAGATCAGCAATCAGCTGGTCGGCCGGCACGCCGTCGGCGGTGTCCAGCCAGCCCTCCGTGGCCACGATGCCGTCCTTGGCATCAATACCAGCCACGATCATGGGGCCAAAGGCCGCAGCCGCCTCTTCGGCGAAGGCGCGATCCTTCACCAAGGCGCTCCCCAAGACGATGCGGCGCACGCCCAGGTCGGCATAGCGCTTGATGGTCTCCATGGACCGAACGCCGCCGCCCACCTCGACTTCCACGCCAAGGCCGGCCACCATGCGGGCAATCAGCTCCAGGTTGGTGGGCGCACCGTCACGCGCTCCGTCCAAGTCCACAATGTGAATACGCTTAGCACCAGCGGCCTCAAAGGCGCGGGCCTGCGCCACGGCATCCTGGTTGTAAACCGTCACCTGGGCGTAGTCACCCTTCTTCAAGCGCACGGCACGTCCGCCCAAGATATCAATAGCAGGAACCAAGATCATGTCTTCCCCCTTCTAAAGCTGCCCGGCCAGACGCGCGAAGTTGCGTAGCACGGCCGCACCGGCATCGGAGCTCTTCTCCGGGTGAAACTGCACGCCAAAGGCCACATCGCCATAGCGCACGGCGCTGCTTAAGGCCAAACTGTGGTGCGTGACCGCGCTGGTGTTGGCGCACACGGGCACGTAATAGCTGTGCGTGAAGTAGAAGTACTCACCCGGGTTTATGCCCTCAAACAGCGGATTGTTGAAGCTGTCCCCCGTTGGCGGCTCAATGGTGTTCCAGCCTACATGGGGAATCTTGTAGAACGTGCCCGCCGCATCATGCGCCGGCAGCTTGTCCACCACGCAATCGATGAGTCCCATGCCCGGGATGCTCTCGCCAACGGCAGCACCTTCCACGCCCGCAGCGCACATCAGATGCTGGCCCAGGCAAATGCCCAAGAAAGGCACCCCCTCGCGAACCCGGCTGGCCACCACGTCCATCTGGCCTAAGGTACGCATGCTGGCGGCAGCGTCGCCAAAGGCACCCACGCCGGGCAGCACGATGGCATCGGCCGCAGCAATCACGGCCGCATCGTCGGTTATGCGCGCATCGGCGCCAACGCCCCGAAGCCCGCGCTCCACGGACAGCAGGTTGCCCATGCGGTAATCAATAACAGCTATCACAGCAATCCTTTCAAAGCCAGCAGGGCCACAGGCCTTAAGGCGCGCGCTACAGCGCGCCCTTGGTGGACGGAATCTGGTCGGCAATGCGCGGGTCGATGGCCACGGCCTCCTTCAAGGCACGCGTCACGGCCTTAAAAGATGCCTCCAAAATATGATGCGAATTCACGCCCGCAATCTGGCGCACATGCAAGGTGATGTCGGCGTTGGTGGCAAAGGCAATGAAAAACTCCACGCCCAGCTCGGTATCGAAGTTGCCCACCTGCTCCGCCGGAATGCGCAGATCGGGATAGCACCCGCCGCGACCCGAGAAGTCAACCGCTGCCATGACCAGCGTCTCGTCCATGGGCAAGAAGCTTGACCCATAACGCACAATGCCCCTCTTGTCACCAATGGCCTGCTTTAAGGCCTGGCCCAATACGATGCCCGTATCCTCTACGGTGTGGTGCGCGTCCACTTGGATGTCGCCTACCGCCTTAACCGTCAGGTCAAACAGCCCGTGGCGGCCAAAGGCGTCCAGCATATGGTCGAAGAACGGCACGCCTGTGTTTATGTCGGTCTTGCCGGTGCCGTCCAAGTTCAGCGTGATATCGATATCCGTTTCCTTGGTGGTGCGCTTCACGTGCGCAATGCGGGGCTGACTCATAAGGTTTCCTTTCAAAAAGGCCGTCTGTCGGCGCTATTCCTACTGGACAATCTGGCGAAGGGCCGCCAGGAAGGCATCGTTTTCCTCCGGCGTGCCAATGGACACACGCAGGCAGTCTTCCAAATACTTTGACTTGGAGAAATCACGAATCAGGATACCGCCGTCAAACAGCTTCTGCCATACCTGGCCGGCATCGGCAACGTGGAACAGGATGTAGTTTGAGTCTGACGGATACGGTTGCACGCCGGGCGTGGCCTTCAGGCCTTCCATCAGGCGCGCACGCTCGCTGATGATTTCCTCGATGCGTGGCTCGAACTTGGCACGATTCTGGAAGATCACCTTGCCGATGGCCTGCGACACGGCATCCACCGAATACGGCTGGCGTACCTTCATGAACTGGCGAATGACGCTCTCGTTGGCCAAGATGTAGCCCAAACGAACGCCCGCCAGGCTGAACGCCTTGCTGAAGGTGCGCAGCAGCACCAAGTTCTCATGCTGGGCCAAATACGGACGAACCGTGGTGCGGCTGAACTCGAAATAGGCCTCATCAACCATGATCAGAGCGTCGGTGGCATCCAAAAGCTTCAAGATGAAGTCTTCAGGCGCAAGTTCACCGGTGGGATTGTTGGGGCTGGTCACAATGATGTAGTCAATGTCTCCTTGCGCCACACGCGCCAAAACGGCTTCCTGATCAATGGAGTAGTCGGCCTTGCGCGGCACGTTGACCACCTCGGTATTGGTCAACTGGGCGTTGTTCACATATACCGAAAACGTCGGCGGCATGTTCAAGAACTTGCGCCCCGGGCCGCCATAGGCCAAGGCAATGTTGAACAGCAGCTCGTCGCCGCCATTGCCCAAAAGCACCTGGTTGCGGTCAAGGCCGTTGGCTTCAGCAATCAAGTCGCGCAGGTCGTTGGCCAAAGGATCCGGATAGCGATTGAGCGACACGCGGCGCGCCGCGCTCATGGCTTCACGCTTGACCTGCTCTTCCACATCCCGCGGGTTCTCGTTGGCGGAATTCATGATGTCGGCGGGAAGATATTTGGGGTCATAAGGAACAATATCGGCCAGCTGCGGGGCCGCATCTCGTACGGTCTTCATGCACAAATCCTTCTTACGTGGGTACGTTTGGGCGCCATGATAGCGCCCAAACGTTGCTTGCGGATTTCGCTACTGCTGATTGCGCAGCATGTCGCGGCGAATACGGACGCTTTGGGCATGCGCCCACAAGCCTTCGTGCGTGGCGATGGCGATGGTGGCATCAGCGTCATCAAGCAGGGCTTCCGGCGAATATTGGATAATGCTGGACTTCTTGATGAAGGCATCCACTGAAAGCGGGCTGGAGAAGCGGGCCGTGCCGCCGGTAGGCAGCGTGTGGTTGGGCCCGGCGCAATAGTCGCCCAGAGCCTCCACGGTCCACTCACCCAGGAAGATGGCGCCGGCGTGCTTCACCGATCCCAGCAGGTCCATGGCGCTTTCCACATGCAGCTCCAGGTGCTCAGGCGCAATCACGTTAACGGCCTGCACGGCGGCTTCGCGGCTGGCAACCACCACGGCCAAGCCATGGTCGTTCAAGGAAGCAGTGGTAATGTCAGCACGCGTGGATTCCTTCAGGTGCTCCGCCACGGCGGCCTCCACGGCATCCACATAGGATTCGCTCATGCACACCAGGTAGCAGGCAGCTAGCGGGTCATGCTCAGCCTGGGCCATCAGGTCAATGGCCACCAACTTGGGATCGGCCGCTTCATCGGCCACCACGCACACCTCAGAGGGGCCTGCGATCATATCGATACCCACATCGCCGTTGACCAGCTTCTTCGCAGCGGCAACGAAGGCATTGCCCGGGCCGGTGATCACATCAACGGGGGTAATGCTTTGCGTGCCGTACGCCAAGGCGGCAATGGCCTGGGCCCCGCCCACCGTGTAGATTTCGGTGATGCCCGTAATCTTGCAAGCAGCGCAAAGGGCCGCGTCCAAAGAGCCGTCCTTGGAAGGCGGCGTCACGCACACCACACGCCCAACGCCTGCCACGAAGGCCGGGATGGCGTTCATCAGCAGGCTGGAGGGGTACAAAGCACGGCCGCCTGGGACATAGATGCCCGCGGAGTCCACGGCCGACACCTTAGCACCCACCACCGCGCCGTTCGGGCGCGCCTGCAGCCAGCTTTGCTGCACCTGGCGCTGATGGAAGTCCCGAATCTGGTCAGCCGCATGCTGCATGGCGGCAACGGTTTTGGGATCGCACTTGGCGGCGCCTTCCTCGATGGCCTCAGGGCTCACGCGGAAGTTCTCAATGCGCACGCCGTCAAACTTCTCGGTCAGCTCACGCAGGCAGTCATCGCCACGCTCACGCACATCGGCAATGATCTCGGTAGCGATGGTCAGGGCCTTGGCGTTGAAGGCGCCCGTGCGGTCAATGTATTGGGGACCGAATTGCTCCCCTTCTTTCAGGATTACGCGACGCATGGCGTCTCCTTCCTACAAAGCCTTCTCGGCACCGCCCGCGATGGGCGTGGTGTCGACCGACAGATTCTCTTTGACGCTGCGCGCCAGCTTGATGACGCGCTCATCAGTGCGCAACGCGCACGTGTTGGCGAAGAACCGCGCCGTAGACGAAATGACGTCCTCGACGATGACCAGGTTGTTCTCACGCAGCGTGGTGCCCGTTGCCGTAATGTCCACAATGCGCTCGGCCATGCCGGTCAAGGGCGCAAGCTCAATGTTGCCATGCAGCTTGACGATTTCCACCTGCGTGCCTGTCTTGGCGTAATGGGCACGCGTGATGCGCGGGTACTTGGTGGCAACGCGAATGGAGCCCAAGCGCTCATAGTGGCTTTCCGTGGCCTCCGCCGCACCCGCAGGCTCGGCCACCACAAAGCGGCAGCCGCCGAATTCCAAGTCGACCAGCTGCACCACATCGGGGTCGGCCTCCAAGATGGAGTCCCTGCCGCAGATGCCGCAGTCCGCCGCACCATGAGCCACGAAGGCCGGCGCATCGGTGGGGCGCACGATGATGTAGTCAACGCCCGGGTTATGGATGATCAGCTGACGGCCTGGATCATCCAGGCCGGTGGTGTCCAACCCGGCATCCTGCAAAACCTGCAGCGTGCCTTTGGCCAAGCTACCCTTCGGAACAGCAATGCGCAGCGGGCGCTCCGCAGGATCTTCCGTGCGGTCAGCCGCCTGCATGGCGCTCTCCAAGTAGAAGGCGCAGCCCGCAGCCGGGCGATCCTTGCCATAGGAGCCGATAAGCTTGTCGTAGCGACCACCACTGCCAAGCGGCGTGCCCAGATTGGGCGAATACGCCTCAAACACGATGCCCGTGTAGTAGTCAAACGAGCTCATGACGCTGAAGTCCACCAGCAACTTTTCGGCCAATCCCATGGAGGCCAGCTTGTCGTAGGTAGCCTCAAACTCGTCCAGGCCGGCATCGCAACCCAAAGGTGCCGCCACCTGACGCATGGCGTCAATGGCCTCTCGCCCACCGCGAATACGCGGAATCTGGCGGATAGCCTGGGCATATACCGGCGGCACCACCAAGGAGCCGTCAAGCGTGATACGCGCCTCGGCCGCCACCTGCTCCAAACCGTCTTCGCAGGTAAGGCGATCAAGCTCAATGAAGTCAGAATCATGGAAGGCGTCCAACACGCGCGACGTCCACCACGCCGGGGCGCCACTTGCCTCTAGCAGGGCCCGAAGCGGGCTGACCGTTGCTACCGCCAAGCGGTATTCCTGCACGCCGGCCAATTCCAAGGCCTCAGCCAGAAGACCGACCACCTCAGCGTCGGCCTCCACGCCCTCGGCACCGATGCACTCAACGCCCATCTGCGTCAACTCACGGGCTGTAGCTTGCATCTCGGCGCCAGCCTCGCGGAACACGCGGTGCTTATAGCGGAAGCGGAAAGGCCCCGGTTCCTGGCCCAAGCGCATGGCAGCCATACGGGCAATCTGAAGCGTGACGTCCGGGCGCATAGCCAAAAGATCGCCCTGGGAGTCGAAGAACTTAAACGGCGTGCCAGGCACATGCCCGCCCGCCTGCATGACGTCCATCACCTCAAGGGTGGGCGTTTCCAGCGGCTCATAGCCGCAAGCCGCAAAGCGCTCCTGCACTTTGCGCTGAATGTCTTCGCGACGCTTGGCCTCGCTGGGCAAAACGTCGTGAAAACCAGATGGTGTTACGTAGTCCATGATGCTTCTCCTATAAAACGGCCTTTCAGCCGCAAAAAATATTGTGACCTCATATTGTATGACGCAATGACGCTTTGGGCAAAGAGTCCACTAAAAAGCGCAAAGTGACAGCACATTCGTGCAGTGCTGGATACTTTAGCACACTAGAGTGCTAAAGTGAACAAAAGTTTTCCATCCTTTACAAATAGGGTAAAATACCGCCATTACTGTTATCTTAGGAGAGCACATGCCCCACTTTCGTACGAATAGCGACAACAAAAACACGCTCATTGTGGCAGGCGTGGTCTTTGGCATATTCCTTATCGGAGCAATCATCTTTGGTGTCTACACGGCTAAGCAAAACAGCACCGTGCAGATCATCACCCAAGAGTCAACCACGCAAGTCCCCAGCCAAAGCACCGCGACAAACAACACATCCAATGCTGATAGCAACGAAAACGCCTCCAACAACGTTGCGCAGGCGCCCCAGGATTACACCCAAAACGTGAAGGAGCTGCTGCAGTTCCCCGTCATGCAAGGCGGCTGCGAAGTCACGTCCCTCACCTGCAACCTCAACGCCCTCGGCTTTGAGGTTGAGCAGGAAGACATCGCCGACAATTATCTGGTTTATGCCGAGGACGACGACTGGAGCGTTGGCTATTCGGGAGACCCCTACTACAATGGATTCGGCTTCCCTGCCTGCATCGTTTCCACGGCCAACGCCTATCTGGCCGATCAAGGCGACGCGGGAGCCCAATTTGAGGCAATCGAACTCAAAGGTAAGTCTTTTGACACGCTGCTTGAATACGTGAACCAAGGATGGCCCGTCATAGTATGGACCACCATGTACTTCTCCACGCCTTGGAAGACCGGCCTGACCATGGGCGATTACGAATGGTACGACAACGAGCACTGCGTGGTGTTGTATGGCACCGATGAAGACGGGGACCTGCTGATCATGGATCCCATCGACGGTTTAGTCACGCGCAGCGCCAGCAGGTTTGCGATCATCTACGAAGACTGCGGCAGCATGGGCGTACTCATCTCGAGCAAGAAATAGCGCGCGCTGGCGCTGACGCCTTCCGCTGAAGCGGCCTACGCCGTCAGCACTTGCAACGCCTGAGGCACAAGCGTCACCTCAAAACGCGTGTTGGGGAAAGGCTCACCGTCTATTTGCACCGCAGGCGATTCGTCGAATTCAACCGTAATGCTTTGCGCCTGGAAGGACTCGATGCATTTAAAGCCAGTGTGATGACCGTCCTTGGCCAGCAAGAAGATGCCTGTGGCCTTAGGCATGCTCAAGCGAGCATGGGCAATGCAAATGTCCAGTAGGCCATCGTCTAGCTTGGCTTGCGGACAGATCTTGAAGCCGCCGCCATAGGTGCGGCCCATCTGGACGGCGAAGATATGCGATGAGCCCTGCGCTTCCCGCCGCTGACCTTGCGCATCAACGTATTCCGCGTGGTAAGCATTGGCATCAAGATGGTGCATCAGCTGGTCAAGGCCCGATTCCAAGTAAAGGCGCGTGCCTTTGTGCCCCGTGCGCTTGCGGCGCTCCATGGTATCAAGCGCAATGGCGGCGTCTAGTCCGAAGGAAAGCGTCTCTGTGAAGTATTCGCCGTTGCAACAGCCGATGTCCACTTGCAGCGCACGCCCGCACATCAGCTGAGCTATGGCTTCCTCCATCTTGAAGGAAAGGCCCAAGGAAGCCGCATAGTCATTGCCCGATCCAACGGGAATGACCCCTAAGACCGGACGTTTTTCTTGCGGAAGACGCATCAGGCCGTTCACGGCCTCATGGACAATGCCATCCCCACCTAGAACCACCAATGTGTCGCAGCGCGGGCCCCATTGCTCCGCCAAGACCGTGGCATGGCGAGCATGCTGCGTCAGCTGCACCTGCACGTTTTCAGCACCCACCAACGACTCCAAGCGCTCCTGCGCAAACGCCGCACTTTGCGCCCCCTTGCCGTTCTGAGAGGCAGGGTTGGCAATAAACGCTATGTTTCCGAGAGAATGCATAGGCTCAGTATAGGCCAAGGGCGCCCTCCTCAAGCGGAAAGCGCCCTTTGTT
>R19__coassemble_89_pt1 | contig 51780 bp, 40 predicted proteins | sample R19__metabat2_low_PE_004 | metagenome-assembled genome bin R19
CGGAGCGTGGAGCCGCAAGGCGACTGGGGGCCGGGCCCGGGCGATGCGCGGAGCCACAAAGGCTGCCCGAGGCGGCAGCGCAGCGCACGAGGGAAACGCATGCGTTTCCCGAGCAAGGGCTTCCCGAAACGCGAAGCGCAAGGCTGCGGAGCTTCCGTAGCGAAGCATTACCGGGAAGCCCTCCTGGGCGCGAAGCCGCAAGGCGGCCAGGGGCGGCTGCGCATGCACCCCTAGTACGGCTCGTCCAGGTTAGTGTGCGCCTTGGCGTCCGCATCCAGCCCGAAGAACTTCCCCTGGCGGAAACGGTCAAGCGCCACCAGCGCAATCATGCCCGCGTTGTCGGTGCAAGCCGAAAGCGGCGGCATGGTCAGCCGCACGCCCATCTTCTGGCATAGATGCTCGTATTCGGCGCGCAGCACCGGGTTGGCGGCCACACCGCCTCCCAAGCAAAATTCCTTGGCGCCCGTCTGCTCCAGAGCCGTGCGTACCTTGGCCACCTGCACGTCAACCACCGCCTGCTGGAAGCTAGCGCAAATATCAGGAATGTTCAGCGGGCGCCCAGCAGCGCGCTCGGCGTTGACATAGCTGGTCACAGCCGTCTTCAAGCCCGAAAGGCTGAAGCACAAGTCGCCCGAGTGCATCATAGCGCGCGGGAAGGCGATAGCCGCGGGATTGCCCTGCTTGGCGTACTTGGAGATGATGGGGCCACCCGGATAGCCCAGTCCCAGCGCCTTGGCCACCTTGTCGAAGGCCTCCCCCACCGCGTCATCAATGGTAGACCCCAGGGTCTCATAGCTTCCCCAGTCCTTCATATGCACCAGCAATGTGTTACCGCCGCTCACCAGTGACACCACGGCTGGCGGCGTCAGGTCAGGCGTCCCTATCTTGTTGGCGTACAAGTGCCCCTCCAGATGGTTCACGCCAATGAAGGGCTTATCCGCCCCCCAGGCAGCACCCTTGGCGAAGGCCACGCCTACCACCAGCGCGCCCAAAAGGCCTGGCGCATACGTCACCGACACGGCATCCAAATCCGTCCACCGCACACGCTGCCCTAACCGCTCACCCGCAACCTCCAGGCATTCGTCGCACACGCCGCAGATGGCCTCAATGTGCTTGCGGCTGGCAATCTCGGGCACCACGCCGCCAAAGCGCGCATGAAAGTCAATCTGGCTGGCCACCACGTCGGCCACCAAGTTGCCTTCGCCGTCCACCAAGGCGGCCGCCGTCTCATCGCAGCTGCTTTCGATGGCGAAGATGAGCGGGCGCACCACGTTATCCGGCAGCCGGCCTTCGCCATCAGCCGCAATGGATTTTCCCACCTGCAGATCCATGCCGCCGACGCGCGCCTCGGGCGCCGCCACCCCACGGCCGCCCTGCCCCGCCCGACGGATAAACTCATCCAGCGCACCCTGCATGATGCAAGCGTCTTCGTGGTCGGAATAATAACGAGGACGCACGCCCACACTTTTCATGCCCAGCGCGACATACAGGGCCTGTGCGCCTTCATTGCTCACGCGCACCTCAAGCGAGCACGTAGAAGCCGCCAGGTTGCGCGCGTCATCGGCCACATGCGCCAACAGCGCCGCCGCAATGCCTTGGCGACGGTACTCCGGCACCACGGCAACCTTGAGCACCTGCATGTCGCCATCGACCACCAGCACGCCCGCGTATCCCACAATCGGCGCGCCATCGGGCACCGGCACAGAAGGATCCGCCGCAAAGGCCACCCACCAGGAACGATCAGCCCGCCCCAGCTCATCAGCCACCAACGCCTCATTCCAAGCGTCAGTTCCCATCAAACGCTGCTCTAACGCTGCAACCGCGCCTGCGTGCGCAGCATCAAGCGGCTTGTAGGCAATGCCTGACGCATCGGCGCGCGCATTGGGGATGGCCGTGTCGTTCATGGTCACATGGCGGTCGCCATGCGTACCCAGCGTGGAAGCCGTGCCCGTGGCCAGACGCTTGCGCTCGTTTTCCTCCGCATCGGACAAGCGGGTATACACCGGCAAGGCAAAGCCAGGGTTGTGGCGCACCGCGTCGAAAGGATCGGCTGCGCCCATGCGCCATGCGTCCTGCACGGCCAGCAACAAGCCACAGCCCGTCGGCGCCCACCATGCGTCAGGAGCAAGCGTGCCGCACGGCTCAAACAGCTCGGCATACTTGGCAAGCGCGTCCCCCGCCACCATTAAATCCTGGCCAGCAAATTCCTCCGCAGCGGCTAGGGCCTTCACCACGCGGTCAACCTCAAGGCGCGCTACGCCGGCATCGGTCAGGCTGTAGCGCACCGGATACACTTCCTTGCGCATGGCATCGGCCGCAACCAGCAGCGCACCGCGCACTCCCTGTTTCCAGGCGCCCCATGCAACGGCATCCAAAGACGAAACACCCACCAGCGGCAATTCCAACGCAGAAGCCATGCCCTTGGCCGTCGCCAGGCAGATGCGCACGCCAGTGAAGCTTCCCGGCCCGCGCCCGCACGCCAAGCAGGCAAGCTCCGTGCGGTGGACGCCCTGCTCCGCAAGCAACGCATCAACCTGCGGGATAAGCTGCGTGTTGGATGCCCGATGCGCCTGAATCTGGCGCTCAGCCACCAGGCGGATGCTGCGGGTTTCAGGCTCAAGCACACCCAACCCCAGGGCAATTACCTCGTTGGCCGTGTCGAATGCAAGAATGTAAGGTGTCTGGTCCATGCGCGTTTTGTCTTCTTGTCCGTATTCTTCGCAGGAAAAACCTGCGCCTCCATCAAAAAAAAGGGCGCACCTTGCGGCGCGCCCCTCACCTTATGCCTTACAGCTCCTCGCGCCAAGCACGCAGCAGCATCTCGCTGCGATCGCCCTCGGCTGCCGCCTCCACCGTGCGCGTACCGTCTGGTTCCACGATAAAGGTAAGCTGCAGATAGTCATCCGGTATGGCCTCGGGGAACTTCTCGGCCCATTCCACAAAGGAAACGCCGCCGTCCTCCAAAACCTCAAAGTACCCTATATCATCCAACTCCTCGTCATCTTCCAGACGGTACAGGTCGAAGTGGTGCAACTCCGTAACGTCGTTTTCGTAAGACTGCAGAATGTTGAATGTCGGGCTGGTCACTTGATCATCAAGCCCCAAGCCCCGTGCAACGCCTTGCACAAATTGAGTCTTGCCAGCGCCCAAATCCCCGGTCAGCAAAACGACGTCGCCTGGATGCAGGCACGCCGCCAGCGTTTCGGCTAGGCGCTTGGTTTCGTCAGGTGTATCAGTCTGGCCGATACAGGTACTGTCACTCACCAATTTAGTAATCAACTCCTAAGAGAGGGGACGATTCCAGCCTTACGCGGTTTTGGTGACGCCACGTTCGGCCGCTGCGATGACGTGATCCACCAAGGCGCAGGTGGTAATGCCGCCAATTCCCCCTGGAACGGGAGTGATGGCGGAAACCACGGGCTCCACGGCATCAAAATCTACGTCACCGCACAGCTTTCCATTTTCATCAAAATTGGTTCCCACGTCCAGAACTATCTGCCCTTCGCGGAAGAATTCTCGGCCATAAGCCTTGGCGCGACCCGTTGCGGTAACCACAATATCGGCCGATTGGCACATCTGGGCCAAGTTTTCCGTACGCGAATGGCACAACGTGACGGTGGCGTTGCGGCGCAGCAGCATCATGGCAAGCGGCTTGCCCACCACCAGGCTGCGTCCCACCACAACCACGTGCTTTCCCGCAACGTCGATGCCATAAGCATCCAACATATGAAGGCAGGCCGAAGGCGTACACGGCGCAAAGCCCTCATCGGAATCGGCGAAGACCGCCCCAGCCGATGCCAAGGTAATGCCGTCAGAGTCCTTCTCCAAGCAAAGGGCGTTGCATACCGCAGCGTCATCAATATGCTTGGGCATAGGACGCAAGAGCAAGCACCCATGGATGGTGGCGTCTTGGTTGATCCGCTCAATCACCGCCTGCACGTCAGCCGTGGTCGACTCCTCGGGCAAGACGAATTCCCGCGTGGCCAACCCCAACGACTCCGCCCGCTTGACGGCGGAGTTCTGGTAAGCAACGCTATCGGGCTTGTCGCCAACGCGCACCACCGAGAGCGTGGGTTGCGCACCTGCCTGCGTGCACGCGTCGGCACGGGCATGCAGTTGCTCCTTGAAGTCAGCCACAAAGCCCTTGCAACTTAAAAGCTGCGCCATTGAAATCTCCTTCTAAGGAAAAGAGGCCCGCAAGCGGGCCTCAAGTGTTAACCGATTTCCTGCAAAACGTAAGGATACAGCAAATCGTGCGCATCATCAGCGGCCTCTATGAGCACGTCGACGCGCAGACGGTACGCCTGAGCGCGATGGGCGTCGGTCATCATGCCTGCGTTGATGATAACGTTCAGGCTGGCAGCGTGCACAGCAGCGCGGCCCAGCACCACGGCGCATCCCACATCCGACAGAGCCAAGCGGCTGCCGTTGTGAGCCAGAAAGTCGCACTCATCGAGCACCTTCACGCACGTCTCCATAATGGACAACGGCACCTCGCAGGCGTTGACCAGGGCCTTTTGCTGCGCCTCTTCACGAGCCGCAACTTCTTCGGGGGTGGAGCGCGGCATGCCGTAAGACGCCGCCAACGGCTCAAAGGCAAGCGCGTCTTCATCGATAAGCTGCACCAAGCGCCCCCGCAGTTGCTCCAGACGTCCCATGGCCTCATACACCTGCGGCTCAATTTCGGCATACTTCTTCTTGCCCACCGTCAGATTGCCCACCATGTTGGCCAGCGCGGCAGCCACAGCCCCTACATATGCAGCGGCGCCGCCACCACCCGGTGTCGGCGCCTTGCTTGCTAATTCATCTAGAAAAGCAGTGTCAATCATTAGAACAAACCGGTGATCTTTCCCGTCTCGTCAACGTCGATCTTGAAGGCTGCGGGCGATTTGCCCAAGCCCGGCATGGTCATGATGGAACCCGTAAGCGCCACCACAAAGCCCGCACCAGCGGAAACTTTGATGTCGCGCACCGTGATGTCAAAGCCGCTCGGGGCGCCCAGCTTGGTCTGGTCATCGCTGAAGCTGTACTGGGTCTTGGCCATGCACACCGGCATGTCGCCAAAGCCCAAAGCCTCCAGCTTGGCAATCTCCTTAATCACCTTCGGCTCCAAGATGACGCCGTCAGCATGGTAGATGCGCTTGGCGATGGCCTCAATCTTCTGGGACAAAGACAAGTCGGACTCATAGGAGAACTCAAAGGTCTGGGCACTGCGACCCTCTTCGTCGCCGTTCTCAACCAGACGCACGACCTCGTCAGCCAGCGCCAGGCCGCCTTCGCCGCCCTTGGCCCACACCTCGGACAAGGCAACGTTGACGCCTAGTTCCTTGCACTTGGCCTCCACCAGGTCAAGCTCAGCCTTAGTATCTGTGGGGAAGGCGTTGATGGCAACCACGCACGGCAGCTTGTAGACCTGCGTGATGTTCTCGACATGCTGCAGCAGGTTGGGCAAGCCCGCTTCCAGGGCCTCCAGGTTTTCCGTGTTCAGATCGGCCTTAGCAACGCCGCCGTGGTTCTTCAGCGCGCGCACGGTGGCAACAACCACCACAGCATCGGGCTTCAGGCCGCACAAGCGGCACTTGATGTCCAGGAACTTCTCGGCACCCAGATCAGCACCGAAGCCTGCCTCGGTAACGGCAATGTCGCCCAAAGCCATGGCCATGCGCGTAGCCATGATGGAGTTGCAGCCGTGGGCAATGTTGGCGAAGGGACCGCCGTGCACGAAGGCCGGCGTGCCCTCCAGGGTCTGTACCAGGTTAGGCTTCAGGGCGTCCTTCAAAAGGGCTGCCATGGCGCCTTCGGCATGCAGGTCATGGGCAGTGACCGGCTTGTCATCGAAGGTGTAGCCCACCACGATGCGACCCAAACGCTCCTTTAGGTCAGTGATGCTGGTGGCTAGGCAGAAGATGGCCATGACCTCGGAGGCAACCGTGATGTCGAAGCCGTCTTCGCGCGGGACGCCATGGGCCTTGCCGCCCAAGCCATCAACGATGTTGCGCAGTTGGCGGTCGTTCATGTCGACGACGCGCTTCCAGGTGATCTTGCGCACATCGATGCCCAGTTCGTTGCCGTTTTGGATATGGGCGTCCAACAAAGCTGCCAAAAGGTTGTTGGCAGCACCGATGGCGTGGAAGTCGCCCGTGAAGTGCAGATTGATGTCTTCCATAGGGATGACCTGGGCATAGCCGCCGCCAGCAGCGCCGCCCTTGATGCCGAACACCGGACCCAGCGACGGCTCGCGCAGGGCAACCACGCAGTTCTTGCCGCGCTTGCGCAAGGCGTCAGCCAAGCCCACCGTCGTGGTGGTCTTGCCTTCGCCTGCCGGCGTGGGGTTGATGGCGGTTACCAGGACCAGCTTGCCGGGCGTATGCTCTTCTTCGCGCAGCAGGTTGTAGTCCACCTTGGCCTTGTAGTTGCCATAGCATTCCAGGTACTTCTCCGGAACGCCCGCAACCTGAGCAATCTCGGAAATCTTCTTAGGGGTTGCCGCCTGGGCAATCTCAATGTCGGTCAGCATGGATCCTCCGTTCGCTGCAGTTCTTATCATGTAGTCATTGTATCGGCGTTGGAACGTTCATTCCGCTCAAAAATCAGACGCAACCCCTCAAGGGTCAAAGTTGGGTTGATTTCGGTAATCTCCGTTGAGTATTGCGAAATGGTGGACGCCAAGCCGCCCGTGGCTACAGCAGGCGCCTTATAGCCCAGCTGGGCATATACACGCCGCAGCAAGCCGTCCACACGGTCAGCCTCGCCGAAGACGATGCCCGACTGAATGGCCTGATCGGTTGACCGCCCTATGACCTTAGGCGGCGCCACAAGCGCCGTATCGGCCAAACGCGTGGCCCGTGAAAACAATGCCTGGGCTGACGTCTCCACGCCCGGGGCAATGATGCCGCCCACAAAGCGGCCTTGCTTGTCGATGATCTCTATGTTGGTGGCAGTGCCAAAGTCGACCACCACCACAGGCTGCCCGTAGAGCGCCCGTGCCGCCACCGAATCGGCTACGCGGTCCGCGCCTATCTCTTCAGGACGCGGATAGTCGGTATCGAACAAATCTCCCGCCTGAGCGGCCGTGCACAACAGCGCCTCCACGCCAAACATATCACGCGCCACCTTCGACCAGGCAGCCGTCAAACGCGGAACCACGCTTGAAAGCGAGAGGCCCACAACCGAGCAGGCATCAAAGCCGTCAGCAAAGAACAGGCTGGCAAGCTTCGCCCTTATCTCATCGGCTGTATGCGACTTCTCCGTGGCGACGCGCCAATCCAGGGTAAGGTCACTTCCCTCGTACACGCCTATGACCGTCTGGGTATTCCCGACATCTACCACCAGCAATGCCATGGTTTTGCTCCTTTCGCGCAAGCAAGCCCATTGTACTTCACCCGCATCATTGCTTCTGACGCCACCATCGTTATTTGAATAAAAGAAAATGTTTCACGGCTTCAGTATTTGATAGAATCTAACAGTTACAGATGCACCCCGAAAAAAAACTTGTCGATTGAGAAGGTAAGCCATGCCAGCTGTGCCACATATTCTGGTCGTTGACGACGAACCCACCATTACTGAGTTCGTGAGCTATGCCCTTTCCAGCGAAAACTACCTGGTTGATGTTGCCGGAAGCGGAGAAGAGGCGCTGGAGCTCATCGAAGGGCAAAGCTACAACCTGTTCATTCTCGACATTGTGATGCCTGGGATTGACGGCTTTGAGCTGTGCCGCCGCATACGCCAAACCGACAATACCCCCATCTTGTTCCTGTCCTCGCGCGATGGAGAGATGGACAAAGTGCAGGGGTTGGAACTTGGCGCCGATGATTACCTGACCAAGCCTTTCGGCATGCGTGAGCTCATTGCCCGCGTGCGCGCCTTGCTGCGCCGCTTTGAAGGAGCCGCCACTCCCCAAAACGGTCCCATCAAGGTTGCAGGCATCGTTTTGGACAAGACGGCCCACACGGCAAAGTTCAACGGCGAAGAGATAGAGCTGACCCCGCGCGAATTCGAGCTTCTGGCCTGCTTGATGGAAAGCGCCGGAACCGTCGTTCACCGCGAGGACCTGCTGCGCCAAGCCTGGTGATGGGAATACCTCACGCAAACGAAGACGGTCGACACCCACATCAAACGTCTGCGCGCAAAGCTGGAAGCCTGCGGAGCCGACCCCAAGCTGGTGGAAACCGTACGCGGATACGGATACCGCATCCAACTTTAAGGGATTTGCGGCCTCCGGCTATCTGCCCAGCCCAGGCATTTTCAACGCGCATTCAAAGCTAGCGCCCAACCGCCTTCTTCACGGCGCTGGCAACCACCACTGCGGCCACGATCTTGCACGCATCAATGAAGATAAAGGGAGCGATGCAGACCAAGAACGCCTGCTCGGGCGTGGCGCTTGCTACCACCTGGTACTGCAGCCATCCGCACAAGTACGCAATGGCAGTAAAGATAATGCCGGCTAGCACCTCCATGCCAAAAGCCTTCGCAAACGACACTGCCTTCTGAGCGGCACTTAGGTTGCCTTCCTCTAGAGCATCGGCTGCACGCCGCGCAGCCGTAAGGGCCGTTTGGCCTGCGGCCTTGCGGTAAACCCACAAAAGCAAGACGGCCGCTGCAGCCCCGAAAAAGTAGCCCCACAAAAACCCGCCCGTCGGGCCCATGAGCACGCCCATGCCGCCACGCATGCTGGAAAACACCGGAACGCCAATGGCGCCAAGAACCAAATACCCCGCCACCGCGCAAAGGCATTCCTTAGGCTCAAGCACCACAATGGCAAAGGTAAGGGCAAACATCTGCAAGGTAAAAGGGATAGGGCCCAAGGAGATGGTAATCCACGCTGAAACCGCCATGATGGCAATGGTCAGTGCTATAAAAACAACGGAGCGGCTCCTCGAAGGCATGTTTAATCCCCTTGCAATCCAGAAAAACACTACCAGCCATTATGATGAAGAGCTTTTCCGGAAGCCCAAGCAATGCCCGCAGACCTCTTCACTTCAAAATAAATGGGAAGCTCCTCAAGAAAACCGATAGCAAACGCAGTCCAAGGCAAGCAAGCCTCCCCGGCCGAAACGGGCTGCACGCCTAGAACTCAAGCGCTAGGCCAGCGTGACCTCACCCGCCATGACAGCCTCTACCGTGCCGAAATCCGTGCGCAGCAACAACCGTGCTTGGTTGTCCACACCTTCAACCACGCCAGCCACCATCTGCTCCTCAAGCTGATTGACCACCACAATTCGCCTGCCCGTCAGGCACAGATTTTCTGCGTAATCCGGCAGAAAAGGCGAAAACCCGTCTTTTGCCCAGACGGCATAAGAAGCGCCAAAGTCCTCCAGGAACAAGTCGCGAATTCGGTCGATAACGCCTTTTTGCATGTCCGTCAGGCCTTCTTGGGCAACGCAAGTCGAAACGCCCACCCGGTCAAGGGCTTCCTGCATCAGGTCGGCCACATAGACAGGGGTGTTTTTGCCGCCAACCTCCTGCTGCTCAAACGGGTGGAACACGTTGACGCCTATGCCGACGCACATCCCGCCCGCATGGCGCTCATAGGAGATGCCGCACAGCTTGTCAAAGCGCAGCCCCCAGTCCTGACTTGCGTCCTCAGCCGGAGTCAAAACCACATCGTTGGGCCATTTGATCTGCACCCGCGTCCCAAGCTCGGCCGGCACAAAGCCGCGAATGACCCTCTGCATGGTCAACGCCACCAACAACCCTAAGGTAGGCAGAACGGAAAGGGTGGCCTGTGGTCGCAGCATGATTGAGAAGTACAGCCCCCCGAAAGGGCTCACCCAGCTTCGGCCAAGACGACCATAGCCAGCCGTCTGTTGGTAGGTGCTTACCACCAGGCCTTCGGGTTGGCCTTCCTCTATGGCCCGCTTCACCAGGTTGTTGGACGAAGCCAGCGACTCATAGGATTGCACACGAAAATCGGCCACAGCTCACCTACAGCCTAAACGCCTTGCCCACGCGCTGCTCCTCGGCAACGCTGTCAACCGGGGTTCCGTCGGCCAATACATGACCAGGAAGAATTTCCAACAGCGGTTTGACCACAAAGTCCCGCTCGCAGATGCGCGGATGCGGGAGCGTCAACACGTCGGATTGGCATACATACATTTGGTAATCCAAGATGTCCAGATCGCAGGTACGCGGGCCGTTTTCGATTTCCCTCACACGGCCGAGGGCGTTTTCGATGTTATGCAAGTAATCAAGCAGCTCTTTGGGAGCAATGCCACTTCGCAGCAAGACAACGGTGTTCACGAAGACGTCTTGATCAAGGTAGTATGCTGGTTCGGACTCATAAAAGCCCGCAATGTCTATGACCTCGGTATCGGGAAGTTGCAAAAGATCGCTGATGGCATGGTTGAGCAGGGCAATCTTCCCCTGGCGCTCAAAGCCCGCCGCAACATTGGGCGCGCTGTTGCAGCCCAGTCCCAAGATGACGTAGGGGCGCAAATCCTTCAAGCCCGCCATGGTCATGGCAACGTTGTGCATGCGCAGGACGCTGGCACCAAGCTCCGCGGCCAAAAGCGCCTCGGCCGCGCTTGCCGTATCCCGATCCTGGGATTCCTCCAGCCGATAGGCATACGCCACGTAGCTTTTACGCGACGGGGCAGCCATGACTGGATAGCCCAGATGCACAAACTCATGGAGATTGCGCATCAGCTCCAAGCTCTGCTTGTGCGTCTTGCCGAAGCCCGGGCCCGGGTCAATGCAGATGCGGTCGTGGTCCACGCCGCAATCTTCCAGCAAAGCCGCCTGCCCGCGCAGGTATTCCTTCACCTCGGACACCACATCGGTGTAGCTGGGATCGTCCTGCATCGTTTGCGGATCGCCCTGCATATGCATGACCACCAGGCCGGCATCGCAGCTGGCGGCTACACGGCGCATATCCTCATCGCGAAAACCCGACACGTCGTTGATGATGGAGGCCCCCGCCGCCACGCACGCCTGGGCAACCAAGGCGTGGCGCGTATCCACGCTCACGCACATGCCGGCCTCAGCCAGAAGCTTGACTACGGGCAAGACCCGTTCAAGCTCAAGCTCAGGCGACACCGCCTCGGCTCCGGGACGGGTGGACTCTCCCCCGACGTCGATGATGCTGGCCCCTTGGTCGACCATGTCCTTCGCGTGGTCGAAGGCGGCCTGCACCGTGTCATAGCGGCCCCCATCCGAAAACGAATCGGGAGTAACGTTCAAGATGCCCATGACAATGGGCATCTTGGTGTCAAAATCGAAATCTGCGCAACGCCAGTTCACTTAGTGCTCCTGAGGGGGATCTTGTGGCTTCTCTTCCTGGTCTTGCGGCTGCTCAATGGAAGGCAGCTCAAGCGAGGCCGACTTAGGCGCCACCGCGTAGGGGTTTGAGCGCACCTCCCCTTGTGGATTCATGGTCTGGGGGAGGACATGCGTCGCCTCAGTCAAGGACTGGCCCGCCGCCTCAGCAGCCCTGATCAGCTCCTCGTCCTTAGCACGCGCTGCAGCCTCCTCGGCCTCCTTCTTGGCGTTGATCTCAACCTCGCGCTCCAGGTAAGCGTCCCACTGGTTATCCAGCAGGGCGTCGCAAGCCTCACCGTCAACCACCTCGCGCTCCATCAAGACCTTGGCCATCAGATGCATCTGGTCAGCCTTGGCGCTCAGGATCTCATACGCACGGTCGTGGGCTTCACGCATGATGCGCGCCACCTCGGCGTCGATCCTGCGAGCCGTCTCGTCGGAGTAGTCCTGGGTATTGCCGTAGTCGCGACCCAAGAAGACCTCATGGTTGGGCTGGCCGAAGATCATATGGCCAAGCTCGGGACTCATGCCATACTGCGTGACCATGGAGCGGGCAATCTTGGTGGCACGCTCAAGGTCGTTGCTGGCACCCGTGGTAAAGTCGCCGCAGAATAGCTCTTCAGCCACACGGCCGCCTAACATCATGGCCAGCTGGTCCTTCATCTCGCCTACGCTGTTAAGGACCTTGTCCTCTTCAGGGATGGAAAGCGTATAGCCCAAGGCACGGCCACGGCTGATGATGCTGATCTTGTTGACCGGATCGGCAAGAGGCAGGCTGTGACCCACCAAAGCATGGCCGCTCTCGTGGTAAGCGATGATGCGTTGCGTCTCCGGGCTCATGACGCGGCTCTTGCGCTCAGGACCTGCAATGGCGCGCTCCATGGACTCGTTGACTTCGCTCATGGTAATCAAGCGCTTGCCGCGTCTGGCCGCCAGCAAGGCCGACTCATTCATAAGGTTCATCAAATCAGCGCCCGTGAAGCCCGGCGTCAGCTTAGCCACACGCGCAAGGTCGACGTCGCTGCCGAGCGGCTTGTCCTTGGCATGGACGGCCAAGATGCGCTCACGACCCTTGACGTCAGGGGCATCGACCACGATCTGGCGGTCAAAACGACCTGGGCGCAGCAAGGCAGGGTCAAGGATGTCGGAACGGTTGGTGGCCGCAATCAGGACCACGGATTCGTTCTTGTCGAAGCCGTCCATCTCGACCAGCAGCTGATTGAGCGTCTGCTCGCGCTCGTCATGGCCACCGCCCAGGCCAGCGCCACGCTGGCGGCCCACAGCGTCAATCTCGTCGATGAAGATGATGGAAGGAGAAGCCTCCTTGGCCTGCTGGAACAAGTCACGCACGCGCGAGGCGCCCACACCCACGAACATCTCTACGAAGTCGGAGCCTGAAATGCTGAAGAACGGCACACCGGCTTCGCCAGCCACAGCGCGCGCCAGAAGCGTTTTACCCGTGCCCGGAGGGCCCACCAGCAAGACGCCGCGCGGAATCTTGGCACCCATCTGCTGATACTTTTCCGGATTAGCCAGGAAGTCCTTGATTTCGGCCATTTCCTCAAGGGCCTCATCAACGCCGGCGACATCGGTGAACTTGACGTCAGGGCGTTCCTCCATGGCCTTCTTGGCCTTGGTCTTGCCAAAGTTCATCTGCGAATTAGTGGACTTGGCCATCATGTTCATGAAGACGATGAAGATGATGGCGATCAAAATGATCGGCAGGAAGGTGGAAATCAGATCCATCCAACCAGACGGAAGCGTGATCTGATAGCTGATATCCGGATGTGAGGACAAAAGCTCCGCCAACGAATCCTGGCCAACCCAAGTGCTGGTGTAGTTATGGATATCGCCAAGCTGCACAGCCTCTGCCGTATCGGTGCTGACGCCAGCCGTGGCGCCCTCAACCGAAGCGGCGGCATTAAGGGCATCGAAGGCCTTATTGAACGCATCAACCCCGGAAGCGCCCGCAGTGACCGCTGGGTAATAGGTGCCCGAGACGGTGTATTCCCCTGCGCTGTAAATAACCGACTCCACACGGCCCTGTTCGACAGCATCGCGGAACTCGGAGGTGATCAGCGAATCCGTCACGGTGGTGTTCTGGCTCCAGCTAGAACCACTCGCAAAGAATTGAGATCCCAAAAACGCCAACGCGAACGCAATCAGCACCACCCAAATGACGGTAGTGCGCGAATTGAAGTCCGGGTTAGGCTTCTTGTTGTTGTCTGCCATATAGTTTCATTTCTCCTAATAAGCCTTTTAGCTTGTGGTGCTATTCGTAAACTTCCGGCTTCAGTACGCCGATGTAGGGAAGGTTGCGATACCGCTCAGCGAAGTCCAAGCCATAGCCCACGATGAAGCCGTTGGGGCACTCAAACCCGATATGCTTGCAGGCAATAGCGGCTTGATCCGGCACGTCCTTGCGCAGCATGGTAACCACGGCAAGGCTTGCGGGTTTGCGGGCTTGCAGCATCTCAAGCAGGAATTCAAGCGTCAAGCCGGAATCCAGAATGTCTTCGGCGATGATGACGTGCTTGCCCTCGATGTCGGTGCTCAGGTCCTTCTTCACGGTGATGACGCCACTGCTCTTTGCGCTGTTGCCGTAAGAGCTAAGGGCCATGAAGTCCATCTCCAGCGGGAGGTCGATTGCCCGAGCCAGATCAGCCATGAAAATGGCTGCGCCGCGCAAGACCGAAATCAGCACCAACCCATCCTCAACCGCCTTGGAAGCGTACTCAGCGGTGATAGCCTGGCCGATTTCGGACACACGGCGTGCAATGTCTTCTTCTGAGTACAAGACCTGAGCAACGTCTGGATGCATGAAGCACTTCCTCCCTTGATTGAGCAGTTAGATGTATGCGCGAGCGCGCAAAAACACTGCGTTTCAGTGTACCATTGCGCACAAAATATAAGCGGACAGGCCGCTTAGCCCACACAAAGTGCAAACATTGCCTAAGGATAAAACTCCTCGAGAAAAATCGAGCAACCAGGCTCTATTCATGGTGATGATGGTGATGGTGGGCGTGGGGCTCCTCTGGAACGGGGCCTTGGAAATAGATTCGCTTGGCGCCTTCCCCCTGGAACTCCTGCACGAAATGCTTGATGATGGCCGCGCTGGTAGGCGTGCAGCGCTCCCCCTCCAGGCGCTCAGCGCAGGTGGGAACGCCGGAATCCAAAATGACCGCCGTAGCAGGAGCCGGAATGGGCATTTCCCCATGCGCGCACATGACGCTTCCGCATCCAGCCTGCACGGGCGTGGCCGTCACGGCATCGGGAGCCAACAGCTCCATGGCAGCGCAGATGCCGACCACGTTGACAATGCCCGAGGCGCGTCCCACCTCATGGAAATGCACCTGGTCGATATCCTTTTGGTGGACGGCCGCCTCGGCACGCGTCAGCTCCTCATAGATGGCACGCGCATCGGCCTTCACCCGCTCCGACACATTCAACGCGTCAATCGTGGCGTAGACGTCTGCTGGGTGGTGGTGCATGCAATCGGGAACGCCCGCGTTTTGCGCCGTAGCGGCCGCCAAAGCCGCTCGCTCTTTGCCAAGAGCAGCATTCACTTGGTCAAGGATGCTTTGGCGCGTGGCATATTCAGTAAAGTCAAAATGAAGCGAAGACATAGGTCCCCTTCCGATTGCTAGCGAAGAGAAGCGTGGTTTATCAGGTTAGCCTGGAAACCCGCCCCGAAACCGTTGTCGATGTTGACCACCGACACGTTGGAAGCGCAGGAATTGAGCATAGAGAGCAGCGCCGCCAGACCATTGAAGGAGGCGCCGTAACCAACACTAGTGGGAACGGCAATGACCGGGCACTTGGCCAAGCCGCCGATGACGCTTGCCAAAGCACCCTCCATGCCCGCCACGGCCACGATGGCCTGCGCAGCCTGGATGTCGTCCTCAAAGGCCAGCAGCCGATGAATGCCCGCAACTCCCACGTCATAGAGGCGCACCACTTTGCTGCCCAGGCATTCCGCAGTAAGGGCCGCCTCTTCCGCCACGGGAAGATCGCTTGTGCCGGCCGCCGCCACGCATACGATGCCGTTGCCGTCGGGCTTAGGGAAGGTACCCAGCACGCCGATGCGGGCCGTGTCATAGTAGGTAAAGCGCTCAGCCAGACCTTGCTCGTCCAGCAGATGACGCACCTGGTCGGCCGCCTGCGCATCAAGGCGCGTGGTCATGACAGCTTGTTGACCAGCCGCATACAAGCTTGCCGAGATGGCTGCAATCTGGGCAGGCGTCTTCCCCGCGCCATAGATGACCTCGCCTGCGCCCTGACGGCGCGCGCGGTCATGGTCAACCTTGGCAAAACCCAAATCTTCAAAAGCGGGAGATTCCGATGACGCCACTATGCCTCCTGCTCCTCAGGCTCTTCTGCGAGCATGCATTCTGCCTGACCTGAAGCCTCAGGTTCGGCCTGTTCCGATTGCTGCTCCTGCTGCTCAGGCTGCTGCGCGCTTTGGGTGCTCGGCTGCTCAGGCTTTTCGCTATCGGGGGCAGGCACCTCAGAAGCGGACGCCTTCTTCTTTGAGGAACCGCTGCCCTTAAACGTTCCGGTGAAGTTGATGAGCACAGCACCAATGAGGAACGGCATCCAGAAGACGATGCTTCGATACACCAAGCCGATGGCAATGCCCGCCGCAGCCGTGGATCCAAACGCCGTGAAAGCAACGGTGACCGCGGCCTCCACCACGCCTACGCCCTGCGGAGTAATGGACACCATGGCAAAAAGCGTGGCCACCACATAGCCGCACACCAACGGCTGGGGCGACGTGACGCCAAAGCCGATGCCCACCAGGCAAAAAGCGGACAGCTCGCAACAGCTGGCCACGATGGAGCAACCAAACGCCTTAGCTGCCACCTTGGGATTCTTGCCGATCATGCCAGCGGAGCTGGAGAAGGATTCCACCACGGACTCAACCCAAGGCTTCATGGGCTTGCGCTTAAACTTCACCAGCACCTTGTTGATGAAGTTGGCAATGGGCGTAAGCACCTTCACCAAGCCCTGAGGCTTCTTGTAGCCAAAGTACAGCAAGCCCGCCATGCAGCTGACGATGAACAGCACGATGAGTCCCAAAGCAAACCAGCCGGGTTCAAGCCCCACCGTGAAGAACAAGGCAGCAAAGGTGATGACCATGATGCACATGAAGGCGGAGTCCACCGTCAGCTGCATAAGCAAAGCGGCCGACGTGGCCTTGCCGGGCTCGATGCCGCGACGGCGCGCATCGTCAATGACCAGGGTGGTTCCCGCCAGGTTAAGGGAAGGGGCAATGGTGTTCATAAAGAAGGTGCCAAAGACCAGCGGCAACATGTTCTTGGCCTTCACGCGCTCGCCCACCGCCTCGAAGGCAAACTTGTAGGCAAAGCTTTGCGAGAAGTACTTGCACAGCTGCGTCAGCACCGCAATGACCAGAGGAATAGCCGATCCGCGCTTGACGGTTTCGGCCAGCTCAACCAGCTGATCACCACGCAAGACGATCATGGCGATCACGATGACGATCACCACGCCGATCAGTATCTTTCGGGCACTAACTTTCACATCTTCCTCTCATCAGGAAGTTTAAGTATAGCAAAGCAATCTGGCGCAAGGCCGCAAGGCAGCCTTTTATGACTCAGGAAAAGGCTCCAACCTTCAACGCCCAGCCTACGCGCTATACTAAAGCCAGCTGGCTTTACGCGCTAAGAGGAAGGGAACAGCCGATGCAAGAACTAACCGAACTGCTTAAGAACAATCCCTATCCGGGCCGTGGCATTGTCGTGGGCAATGGCCGCGTGTACTACTGGATCATGGGCCGCAGCGTCAACAGCCGCAACCGCGTTTTCGTGGAGTGCGAAGACGGCATCCGCACCGAAGCCTATGACCCCGCTCTCTTGGCCGACCCCAGCCTGATCATCTACCACCCGGTACGCAAGGTGGACGGCGCACTCATCGTCACCAACGGCGATCAGACCGACACCATTCGTGACCTCGGCTGGCATGAGGGTTGCATGAGCCGCGAATACGAGCCCGATGCCCCCAACTTCACTCCGCGCATCAGCGCCTATCTCCGCGAAGACGGCACCTTCGAGATTTCCATCCTGAAGCACAACGACGGCACCTGCCAGCGCAACTTCTTCGCCTATGAAAACTGCCCAGAGGGCGTCGGTTACTTCATTTCCACCTATCAGGGTGACGGAGACCCGCTGCCTACCTTCGCCGGCGAGCCCATCAAGGTTGTTATGCCTGAAGCTGACCAGGTATGGCAGGCACTCAACGCCGACAACAAGGTTTCCCTGTACGCCAACGTTGACGGCCAGGTAACCATCTGGAACAAGCACCTGGGTGACTAGGTAAAAGCCCAACACCCTAGCGTTCTCCCTTTACGATGAAAGGAAACCGATGAAGGAATTCGAACTGAAATACGGCCTGAACCCCAATCAGAAGCCGGCCAAAATTTATATGAAGGACGGCTCCGACCTGCCGATCACCATCTTGAACGGCCGCCCGGGCTACATCAACCTGCTTGACGCCTTCAATTCCTATCAGCTGGTGCGCGAAATCAAGCAAGCAACGGGGCTGCCCGCTGCTGCAAGCTTCAAGCACGTGTCCCCTTCTGGCGCTGCCGTAGGCAAGCCTTTGTCCGATGTTGACAAGCAGATCTACTTCGTGGATGAAAACGCCGAGCTGACGCCTTTGGCCTGCGCCTACATCCGCGCCCGTGGCGCTCATCGCCTGTGCTCCTATGGCGACTGGGCTGCGCTTTCCGACGAATGCGACGCCGCAACGGCGGCCTACCTGAAGTCTGAGGTCTCCGACGGCATCATCGCCCCTAGCTACACGCCCGAGGCCTTGGAAATCCTGAAGTCCAAGAAGAAGGGCAACTACTGCGTCATTCAGATGGATGCGGACTACGTGCCCGCCGTCCAGGAATGCCGCGACATCTACGGCGTCACCTTCGAGCAGGGCCGCAACAACTTCGCCATCGACAAGAGCCAGTTTGACAACATGGTCACCGAGAACAAGGACCTGCCCGAGGATGCCCAGACCGACCTGTTGGTGGCCTTGCTCACCTTGAAGTACACGCAATCAAACTCCGTGGTCTTCGTCAAGGACGGCCAAACCATCGGCGTGGGCGCTGGCCAGCAGAGCCGCGTGCACTGCGTGCGCCTTGCCGGCGAGAAGGCCGACTTCTGGTATCTGCGCCAGCATCCCAAGGTATTGGCCCTCCCGTGGGTCGAAGGCGTCCGCCGCGCCGATCGCGACAACGCCATCGACGTCTACATCTCCAATGACTACGAAGACGTTTTGGCCGACGGCGTTTGGCAGCAGACCTGGAAGACCAAGCCTGAGGTCCTGACGCTCGAGGAAAAGAAGGAATGGCTGAAGACCTTGACCGACGTGGCCGTGGGTTCCGATGCCTTCTTCCCCTTCGGCGACAGCATCGAGCGCGCAGCTAAGTCCGGCGCCAAGTACATCGCCGAGCCAGGCGGCTCCATCCGCGATGACAACGTCATCGAAACGGCCAACAAGTACGGCATGGCCATGGCCTTCACAGGCATGCGTCTGTTCCACCACTAGGATCTGACTGCGCGGGGCAGACATGCCCCGCGCTTTTTTTACGCCATGGAATCTTCCAACAAGCAACAAGAAGTCAACTACACTGCCGTTCTGGTGGTCTACCTTATTGGGCTGTTCTTAGGCGGCCTTTATGTGGGCATGGTCTCGCCTGTACGCACGGTGGTGCAAGAGGCCTTCGGCATAGGCGACACCATAGGCATCTGGATGATTACCATCTACACGTTGTTCTATGCCGCATTCATTCCCGTCATCGGCAAGATTGCCGACCGTTCAGGCCGAAAGCGCGTCTTTTTGTGGTGCCTGGCCCTCTTTGCCGCAGGATCGTTGGTGTGCTGGGGCGCCGCCACCAGCACCAGTTTGAAAGGCATGCCCGCCTTAGGTGGCATTCCCTTAGGATTTATGGCCCTCTTGGTTGGCCGCATCGTGCAAGCCATCGGCGCTTGCGGCATGATACCCGTTGCCAACGCTGAAATCGGGGCAAGTTTTCCCGACGAGAAGCGCGGCATGGCCTTGGGCATCGCCGCTGCGGTTGCGGGCATAGCCAATGTGGCAGGGGCCGGCACAGGATCGGCCGTGCTTGCCGTGGTTGGCAACGACAACTGGGGGCTCTTGTTCTTGGGAGCCGTGCCACTGTGCCTGATCGTGGCTGCGGTGGGCAAAGGGGTGCTCCCGCAAAGCCAACTGCAGAAGGGCAAGCCGCTTGACGTAAAGGGCTCCGCCTTGTTTGTCGGCTTCGTGCTGTTCCTGCTGTTGACGCTCCTCAACTTAGACTATGCCTCGCTTCCTGCAAGCCTCATTACCCCCGGCGTTGGCGGCTGCCTTGCCTGCGCCGTTCTATGCGCGCTGCTTTTCGCCCTTGTTGAAAAGCGCGCCGCCGATCCGGTGTTCCACCTTGAATACCTGCGCAGTCGACCCATCGTCATAACCATGGTCATGTCGTTTTTTGTGGGGTGCACCATCATCACCATGACGTTGGTGCCCGAATATGCGGAATTCGCCTTAAACCTCAGAGCTGGTGAAGGCGGCTACTACGTTGTGGCCGTAGGCGTCTTTAGCATGTTTGGACCTCCTTTTGCAGGCAAGCTCATCGACAAGGTGGGCGTCAAACCGGTCATGACATTTGGCCTGGTGGTCAGCGCTTTGGCCTTTGTCTTTTTGGCTTACGCCGTGCCTGCTAGCCCCACGCCCCTCACGATGGTGGTGGGTATGTGCATCATGGGCTTGGGCATGGGCTTCACCATGGGCGCGCCGACCAACTACATGATCCTGGAAAATACCTCCAAGCAGGAAAGCGGTGCCGCCATCGGAACCATCGCCTTGGTTCGCCAAATCGGCACCACCGTAGCGCCCGCCATTCTGGTCGGCTTCATCGGAGCCGGCCAATTAGCAGGCTATCAGAGCATGCTGCTGTGCGTGGTGGTCTTCAACGCCGCCAGCTTGCTTTTGCTGCTGGCCTACCGCCCCTCTCCCAAGCAATAGTCCATTCACAAGTTGCCTTAGGGCGTTTTCGCTTGAGCCCAGCTTGAACTTTGCCCACAACGAGATGGAGCCCTTTTGCAGGGCTCCATCTCGTTTCATGCAAGGCGCTCAGCTAGGCGCGGCCTAAGCTTCCTTCATGCTTCGCGCGGGCTTCTTCGCTGTAACGCTGAACATAACGCACGTCAATGAGCTCCGCCACGATGGCAATGGCAAGCTCCGCAGGCGTCTTGGCGCCAAACTTCAAACCAATGGGGCGCTTGATGCGCTCCCAATCATCCTCGGTCAAGCCGCGCTCGATGACCAAATCATGCACGGTGTTGTTCTTGCCCTTGCAGCCCATCATGCCCACATAGTGGACGCCGTTTTTCACCGCCCAAACGCAACCGTCGGGGTCAAACATGTGGCCACGCGTCAGCACGCACACGTAGTCGGTCGGGCTGGCCTCAAAGTCAACCAAATCGTCAAAGTTGCCACCCCGTAGCAAGAAACGCTGGGCATCGGGGAAGCGGTCCTCGTTCAGATAGGCCGGGTCGTAATCTAGCGCCTTCACGTCAAAGCCAACATGACGCGCAAGGCCAGATAGCTCGCTGGCAACGTCGGATGCACCCAAAAGCCAAACGGTCACCTGGTCAAATAACGGCACAGAAAGCCACGTCAAGCCATCGAATTGCTCATTGTGCATGCTCGGGCCGCGCGTGACGTCCTTCATTTGGAACTTATCGCGGTCGGAATAGGCACGCGAGGCCACTATCTCTTTGGCGTCGTTGCAGAAGAAGACCAGCGGCTCGCCATCGGCCGAACCTATATCGCCATACTTCTTGGTAACCTCATTGTCGGTGTTTTGTACCGCCGCAGCGGGATCATAGACAACCTTGAAGCCCAGCCAAGCCAAATCCCCCTCATCGATGGCGCGAATGGCGCGCTCAAGCGTGGGGATATCGGCTTCGGTCAGGCTCTGCTCGATGACCTGCAGGTAATCAGGAGAAACATAGCCGTTGCCACTGAGAGCCTGCGGGCTGAAGGCCGGAATCATCTCATCGGTCAAACGCGGATCGTAACCATCACGGATATCCTGAATAATTGTGACTAAGTCCTGCCTATTCACTGATGTACACCTTCCTGTCTTGGCCCACCGTCATGCGGCCCTCGGCAATCACACGCAAAACCTCCGGATAAAGCAGGTGCTCCGTTTGGTGAATGCGCGCCTCGACGTCATCGACAGTGTCATTGGAGCGAATGACCACCGGGCGCTGCGCGATGATAGGGCCCTTGTCGTAATCCTCGTTTGCCAAATGGACCGTGACGCCTGTCACCTTCACGCCTGCGTCAAAAGCATCCTGGATGGCATGGGCGCCCTTGAAGGACGGCAACAACGCCGGGTGAAGGTTGATCACGCGGTCCTTGAAGGCCTCCAGCATGACCGGCGTGCATTTGCGCATGTAACCAGCCATGACCACGTACTGGGCACCAGCTGCTTGCAAGGCATCCACAATCTGCTGGTCAGCAGCCAAAGGATCAGCATACAGCGTGCGATTCATAACCAACGTGGGAATGCCTGCCGCCTGGGCACGTTCAATGCCGTAAGCATCAGGGCGGCTGGAGACCACCGTCACGATTTCGACTGGCAGGGCCTCGTCGGCAATAGCGTCGATGATGGCCTGCAGGTTTGTGCCGCTTCCGGACACCAAGACGCCAATCTTCAGGGGAGTTGTCATATGCGCTCCTATCTGTTCGCTTGCCCTTAGATTGTATTCCCAAACCAATCTGATTATCCCCAGAATAAGGGGAGCGCGCCCGTTTTGGATAAGGCCACCAAAAAGCTATGATGAGTTCAGACGAGAAAAACCCATCCCAAAGGAGGCGCCCATGAAGGTGCTCATGATTAACGGTTCGCCACGCAAGGACAGCAATACAGGGCTGGCCTTAACGGAAATGGCTCATATCTTCGAAAAGGAAGGCATCGAGGTTGAAACGGTGCAAATCGGCACCGCCGATGTCCGTGGCTGCATTGCCTGCAACGCCTGCAGCAAAAAGGGCTGTTGTGCCTTTGACGATCTGGTAAATGAAGTCGCTCCCAAATTCGAGCAGGCCGACGGCCTGGTGGTGGGCTCCCCCGTCTACTACGCCAGCGCCAACGGATCGCTCACCTCCCTTTTGGACCGCCTGTTCTACAGCACGCACTTCAGCAAGACCATGAAGGTGGGCGCAGCTGTTGCCGTGGCGCGCCGTGGCGGCATCACTGCCACCTTTGATCAGCTGAACAAATACTTCACCATTTCTGGCATGCCGATTGCCTCCGGGCAATACTGGAACGGCGTGCATGGCCGTCTGACGGGTGAAGCCTCCCAGGACGAAGAAGGCATGCAGCAGATGCGCACGTTGGCCCGCAACATGGCCTTCCTGATGAAGAGCATCCAATTGGGCCGCCAAGAATACGGCCTGCCCGAAAAGGAGCCTGGCGTCCAAACCAACATGATTCGCTAAAGCGAGCAAACGCCAACAAATAAAGGCGCCAAGGCTTTACGAACCGCCTTGGCGCCCCTTTCTTTTCAGCAATCTTTTAGTAGTTGAACAGGTTGCCCTGACCAGTGTAGGTAACCTGGCCCTGACCAGCAACGATGCGGCCCACACGATACGTGGTCTCACCCGCTGCGGCACAAGCGGCCTCCACGGCGTCAGCTTTCTCAGGGTCACAGATCAAAATCATGCCCGTGCCCACGTTGAAGGTCTTCAGCGCCTCTTCCTCGGACAGGTTGGCCTTGCCGCACACATACTTGATGACAGCTGGCACCGGCCACGTGCCCAAGTCCACTTGGGCATCGCAGTTGCTCGGCAGGGCGCGATTCAGGTTCTCGGTGATGCCGCCACCGGTGATATGCGCCAAGGCGCGCACGCCGCCAGGAACCTGGCGCAACACCTGCAACACCGGCTTCACGTAGATGCGTGTGGGGGTCAGCAGGGCTTCGGCCGGGCTCATGCCATCAAGATCGGCGCAAGGCGTAGTGGCCTCTTCGCGACTCATGGCCTCGATGGTCACCTTGCGAGCCAACGAGTAGCCGTTGGAGTGAAGTCCGCTGGAAGCCAAGGCAATCAGCACGTCGCCTTCGCGCACGCTGTCGGGGTCAAGCATCCTGGGGCGATCAACCATGGCCACGCAGAAGCCGGACAGATCGTAGTCGTCCGGGTCCATGACGCCGGGGTGCTCGGCCATCTCGCCGCCGATAAGGGCACAACCGGATTGGCGGCAGCCTTCGCCGATGCCGCCGACGATCTTAGCCATGGCCTCGGAGTCAAGCTTGCCCACCGCCACATAGTCCAGGAAGAACAGCGGCTCGGCACCCGTGGCCAGCACGTCGTTTACGCACATAGCCACCAAATCGATGCCCACCGTGTCATGCTTGCCCAAAAGCTGGGCAACCTTGAGCTTGGTGCCCACGCCGTCGGTGCCGGAGACCAAGATGGGGTCCTCCATGTCCTTGGCACCTGCAATGCTGAACAGGCCGCCAAATCCACCGATATCGCCAATGACCTCGGGGCGATAGGTGCTGTGCACCGTTTCCTTGATAGCTTGGACGGCACGTGCGCCCTCTTCGATGTCCACGCCTGCTTGGGCGTAGGTGACTTGCGTATTCTGCTCGCTCATGGCAGCTCCTTTACCACACCTGGCTGGTCAGAAGAAAGCTTGTCGCTTTCGGGAATATGAACCGGGTACTTACCATTAAAACACGCTTCGCAGAATCCGTCTGGCACAAACAGAGCCAACGCGGGATTTAATTTGACTGCTCGACGCCCGAAACGCCGGGAATGGTGCTCTCGGCCACGTAGGAGAAAAGGATCGCGCGGCCATCGCTGACGGAGTAGTCGCACGTAGACATGCCGAATATCTTCGTGGAGGCCAAAGCGGGCTCCACGGCATCCTCAGCCGTCACGCAGCTGCGGTTGATCTTATCCATGATGTAGGAGTCCATATCCTCCGCGCTGGAGAAGTTGGTCTGGACAATGGCATCCGATCCGTTGGTGACCACGCTTGCGAAGGTGGTCAGCCGCAAGTTGCCTCGCGGCGTCAGAACATAGATGGTGCGGTTCTCGTCAAAGTTGTCCTGGCTGGTCAACTTATCCAAAAAGGCAAACATGCTACCGTCATTCATGTGGTGTCCGTAGATGAAATTGCACGAATCCAGAAACTGGCTGTTGTTGGTGGCATCCAGGAAAATGGTGCCATATGACGCCAGCCAGTTTTGCGACTTGTCAAAAGAATGGTTGAGGTAGTACTCGTTATCAGTTGTTTGGACTATCGGATAGTCGATGTCGGTATCCGGCATGACGATCCACCCCACTATGTCGGGGTTGGTCTCACGCAGGGAGTCCCAATCAATGGTCATCTCGGCCAAGGACACGCTCTCCTTGTCGGAGGGCAGCTCCAAGCCGGACTGCTCACGCAGCTTGTTGTATTGATCTTGCCCCTGCCAATATGAAAACCCTATAACGCCAAGCGCAATCAGCGAACCCACCAGCACGATGGATGCGACGATGGTCACAATGCGCCAGGGATTGCGGCGCGTCTTGGCGTGTTTCATAGGGTCAACCGTCCTTTACGATTGGTTCAGGCGCGCTTCCAGCGTGTCATTTATCACTTTAAGGGCCTTCACGCGAGCATACAGCTTGTCGTCGCTTTCCAGAATATGCCACGGAGCGTACGTCGTGTTGGTCAAGCGGAACATATCCTCAACGGCGGCCTTGTATTGCGGATATTTCTCACGGTTGCGCCAATCCTCATCGGTGATCTTCCATTGCTTGGAAGGATCAGCCTGGCGCGCGTGGAATCGGTTCAGCTGCTCATCAGGGCTGATGTCCACCCAGAACTTCACCACCACAGCGCCCCAACGCACCAGTTCGCGCTCGAACTCGTTGATCTCGTCGTAGGCGCGGCTCCACTGCTCAGGACTTGCAAAGCCCTCAACGCGCTCAACCAAAACGCGGCCATACCAGCTACGATCATAGATGCCAACATGTCCCGCCTTGGGCAGTCGGGTCCAATAGCGCCACAGGAAGGGATGCATCAGCTCGGGCTTGGTGGGAGCCGGGCTGGTGAAGATGGTATAGGCGCGGGCATCAAGGGCCTGGGCAACGCGCTTGATGCTGCCGCCCTTGCCCGCTGCGTCCCAGCCTTCATACATGATGATCATCGGAATGCGCTTCTGATACATCTGCATCTCAAGCTTGTTCAAGCGCTTCTGCTGGACCTTAAGCTCGCGCTTGTAGCTTTCGCGCGTAAGGGCCAACGTGTGGTCGACATCGTCCACATGCGGGCATTCGGGCAACAGCTGGTAGCGGGACTCCTTCGGAGCAAGTTTGGAGGCTTCGTCGGCTGCGGCCTGAGCGGCTGCCTGCTTCTCCTCGGGCGTCATCTCGGCGCTCTGGTTACCTAGCTTTCCGGCGGAGTTGGCCTGAGCCTTGGCGGCTGCGGCCTTAGCGGCCGGGTCCTCCTCTTGACTCAAGCGGCCCCGCAAAGCGTCCACCAACGTTTGCGCAATGGTCAGGTTGGCACCACGTTTGTCTTCGCCATTCACCATGACCCAGGGCGCGTAATCGAAGTTGGTGCCCTCCAATAAATTGTCATAGAAAAGATAGGCGGAATCGTAGTCGTCAGCACTGGCCAGCTTCTGCTTGCTCACGCGCCAGCGCGTAGAGGGGTTGCGATGCAGCTTCTTCAAGCGCTTCTTTTGGGAACGAGCGGTCACATGCACGAAGAACTTGACCACCAGGTAGCCGTCGTCAACCAGCTGACGCTCGAAGTCGGCAGCCGACGTGATCTGGCGATCAAGGGCGTTTTCGGCACGCTCCTCGGAAGCCTGCAGCTCCGAGACCATGGTGGTCAGCGCCGCACGGGCGCGCGCCAGCTCCTGCTTTGCCTGGGCGATCTCACGCGTGCGCTTCGAAGCGCTCAGCAGCGTTTCGAACTGGCTTTCGCCCAAAAGGCGACGCGTCTTGCGGTTGGTCTTCAGCAGCATTTCCACGATTTCTTCGGCAGATCGGTCCGGGAAAAGCTCCATGGCCTCCTGGGCCAGCAGCTCCTGGGCAGCCTTTGCGTACCAACCGCGATCATAGAACGTGATGGCGCCGCGCGGGCCCAATGCCTCCCAGAATTCCTGCTTGCTGGGGAAGAAGTTCTCAACGCCGTGAATATGGCCGGGGAAGTTGATAAGCTCCTGGGCGTCCAGGTCGGGAGTCACATAAACCGACGTCGAACGGGCATCCAGACTGTACAGAAGATCGCTGATGCGGGAACCCTTGCCGGCGCCGTTCCAGCCCTCAAACAAAACGACCAGGCCAACACCGCGCCTAACGGCTTCCTGCTGCAGCATGATCAGCTCTTTGACCAAAGCATCATGCTGAGCCTTGTACTCCTCTTTGGCCAAATGGGCCTGGGAGAAATCAACAGTCTCCAACATAACAATCACTTCCTTATTTTTACGCGTCCGTCCATCTTAACACCGAAAGGATGCTCCATCCCCGTCTGAAGACGCATAAGCAAAAAGATTAGCAAGCAAAACGAAAGCCTTCGTTGGGTAATTTTCCCGCAAAGCTTTGCAAAGGGCGAACGGCGCCTATGGAACCGCGAACGGCTTCATAGTACAATACCTTTGTGTTCATTTTTGCGGTCTTGGCAAGCATTTGCCCAGACCGTTGACCCATTTATCTTACGGAGGCGAAGCCCTATGAGCGCCAACCAGCAGCCCAATGCACAAGCAACCGTCGCCTATGCGAAAGAGGACCGCAAGATAGCGCCTTTCATGCAAAACCGAGAGCTTTCATGGCTTACCTTCGACCAGCGCGTGCTTGACCAAGGCACCGATGAAAACGTCCCCTTGCTCGAGCGCCTGAACTTCATCAGCATCTTCTGGAGCAACTTGCAGGAGTTCTTCATGGTGCGTGTTGGCAGCTTGACCGACCTGTCCTTGGTCAAGAAGCAAATCACCGACAGCAAGAGCGGCATGACGCCCAACGAGCAGCTTGACGCCATCTATGCACGCTGCCATCAGCTATACCCCCTGCAGGAAAAGGCCTTCGCGGATGTCAACGAGAAGTTAAGCCAATCAGGCATAACCTATGTCCCCGTCAGCCAGCTGGACGACGAGCAGCGCTCGTTCCTTGATACCTACGCCCAGGTCAACGTCTTCCCCTTCTTGGCCCCGCAGATCATCAACAGCCGCCATCCCTTCCCGCACCTGGAAAACGGCGCTATCTATGTGGTCGTGCGCCTTGATGAAACCGCCCAGGAAGCCGCCATCAAAGCCAATGACAAGGCCGACAAGAAGGACAAGAAGAAGAAAGGCGGAGCCGAGGGCGCCACGCTGGGCCTTATCCCCATGCCACGCCAGTGCCGCCGCGTCATCGAGCTGCCGGGCGAAGGCTTCTGTTACACCCTGCTTGAGCAAGTGGTGGAGCTCTACGCCGACAAGGTGTTCGACATGTATCCGGTCAAGCACACCAACATCATTTGCGTCACGCGCAACGCCGACATGGACACCGCCGAAAGCGCCGACGAGGAAGCCGATGACTATCGCGAGCACATGAAGCGCATCCTGAAGAAGCGTGGACGTCTGGCCCCGGTGCGCCTGGAATGCGCCAAGCCGCTTTCCGAGAACGTCCATAAGACGCTTCTCATGCGTCTTGGGCTGCAGAAGCATCAGGTGTTTGTGACCAGCGTCCCCTTAGACCTGAGCTACACGTGGGGTTTGGGCAGCAACGTATCCGAGGAAGTAAGGGCTGGCCTGGTCAATCCGCCTTTCAACCCCGAATGGCCCGCTTGCTTCGACAAGAACCGTTCCATCCTCAAGCAAGTCCCCGAAAAGGAAGTCTTGCTGTCCTACCCCTATGAGAGCATGGATCCCTTCGTCCAAATGCTGCGCGAGGCCTCTGAAGACCCCAACGTCATCAGCATCAGCATCACGCTTTACCGCTTGGCCACCGTTTCGCGCCTGGCTGAGGCCCTTATCAAAGCCGCGGAGAACGGTAAGCAGGTCAACGCGTTGTTCGAACTGCGCGCCCGCTTCGACGAATCCAACAACATCGAGTGGTCCCAACGCTTCGAAGAGGCCGGCTGCAACGTCATCTACGGCTTCCGCGACTACAAGGTCCACAGCAAGATCTGCTGCATCACCCGACAGACCGATGAGGGCCTGCAATACATCACCCAACTGGGCACCGGCAACTACAATGAGAAGACCGCCCGTCTGTACACCGACTTCAGCTTCATCACCACCGATGCCTCCATCGGCGAGGATGCAACCGAGTTCTTCCGCAACATGTCTCTGGAGAACGCCTCCGACGACTACAAGACGCTGTGGGTGGCTCCGCTGCAGATCAAGCAGAACATCATCGACGGCATCGACCAGGAGATAAAGAGGTCGAAGGCTGGTCTGCCTTGCGGGCTGCTGTTCAAAACCAACAGCATCACCGACCGCCAGATCATCGAAAAAATTGCTGAAGCATCCCAAGCAGGCGTGCCTTGCACGTTGTTCGTACGCGGCATATCCTGCATCGTTCCTGGCGTGAAGGGCTTCACGGAAAACGTCCGCGTGGTTTCCATCGTCGGCCGGCTGCTTGAGCATAGCCGCATTTACGTCTTTGGCCCGCTGGATGATCCCCAAAGCCGCATTTACCTGTCAAGTGCCGACCTGATGACGCGCAACATGGAGAAGCGCGTCGAGATCGCATGGCCCATAAACGCCGCTGACCTGCATCAGCAGGTGGTCGATTATCTGCAAAACAGCCTGGCAGACACAGCAAAGCTTCGTCAGCTGCAAGAAGACGGCACCTACACCGAGCTGGGCGCCTTCGTCAAGCCTGACGAGAACGGGCAGGCAGAACCCTTCGACTCCCAGGCCTTCCATATTAACCAAGCCCAGAACAGGGCCGTTATCCAGGCTGTCCTCCAGGAGGAGAAGGCTCACGCCAAGGCCGTTGCCAAGGCTGCCAAGAAACGCGCTAAGGCCGAGGAGAAGGCCCAGGTCTTCGCTGAAGCCAAGCTGGAGCTTGAAGCCGACTTGATCGCCCAGCTGAAAGAGCAGATTGCCGCCGAGCTGAAGGATGCCATCCGCGCCGAGATGGCCGCAAGCGGACAAGATCAGCAAGCAAACGACGCGCCTTCCTCTACACCTGCCGAGAATGCGCCTGCCGCGCAACAAGCCGAGCCCACACTGGCGCCCGAGCCTGCCGCAACACCGTCAGCCCCTGTGAAGGCCCAGCCCCAAGCAAATAGGGCTGTCGCCCCCGTGGCAAAGCGCACGCAAAGCAAAGCCAATCCGCTCTCGCGCATCTTCAAGCGCATCACGCGTCGTTAACCAATTTTGCCCGCATGCACAACGAGGGCCGCTTGACGCGGCCCTCGGTTTTTTGCTTTGGAGACGCAGGCTACAAAGCCAGCTCCTTTTCCACCACAGCAGCAATGGCTTGCGCATGGCCCTGGGCATCCTCGGCCTCTTCGGCCTCAACCATGACGCGGACAACCGGCTCGGTGCCAGACGGGCGCAGCAGCACACGGCCCGTTTCACCCATGGCCTCCTCAGCTTCGCGGACAGCCGCCCAAACGGTTTGGTTGTCGGCCAAAGCCTGCTTGTCGACGCCCCTCACATTAATGAGAACCTGCGGGAAGCGCGTCATGATGGCTGCGCAATCATCAACCGACTTGCCCGAGCGCTGCACAGCCACCAAGAACTGGCACGCCGTCATCAGGCCGTCACCGGTGGAGTTGTGCTCAAGCAAAATCATATGGCCCGACTGCTCGCCGCCGATGGCATAGCCTTTGTCAAGCATCTCTTCCAAAACGTAGCGGTCCCCTACCTTGGTCTGGACAACGTTGATGTCAGCATCACGCATGGCATGGACAAAGCCCAGGTTGCACATGACCGTGGAGACAACCGTGTTGCCGGAAAGCTTGCCATTGGCCTTCATGTCTACGGCCATAACAGCCGCCATGATGTCACCATCGATCTCATTGCCCTGGGAGTCAACCATCATCACGCGGTCGGCATCGCCGTCATGGGCTATGCCCACATCGGCACCCGTGGCCTCCACCAAGGCACGCACCGGGCCTAAATTGGTAGAGCCACAATTGACGTTGATGTCAGTGCCATTGAAGTCATCGTTGATGGTAAACACCTCGGCGCCCAAGCGCTCCAGGGCCTCGGGGCTTGTAAGGCTTGAGGCACCATGGCCCGTGTCAAGGGCAATCTTCAGACCCTCAAACGACACACCCGCCGCCTCGACCGCCTTCACCGCATGCTGAATATAAAGCTCACATGCGTCATCGACCGGCAGGCAAACGCCGACTTCGTCGCCGTTGGGAAGAACATCAGCTGCGGGACCCGTCTTCACGAAGCTCTCGATTTCGTCCTCAACGGCGTCGGGCAGCTTGAAGCCCTTGCCGTCAAACAACTTGATGCCGTTGTACTCAGGCGGATTGTGCGAAGCGCTGATCATGACGCCTGCGTCACAATGCAGCTCGTTAACCAGCAAAGCGACGCCCGGAGTGGGAATAACGCCAGCAGTAAGCGCCGTACCACCCATAGACGTGATGCCTGCGCACACGGCGGCCTCAAGCATGTCGCCCGAAAGGCGCGTGTCCTTTCCCACCAAAACCGTACGGCCCATGAAGGCTACCGTAGCCTGACCCAAACGAAAAGCGATTTCGCAGGTCAATTCCTTATTAGCAACACCGCGCACGCCGTCGGTGCCAAACAATCTTGCCATAATCTGCCCCCTTGCAGGTTGGTTCCAAGAATGTAACCAGTATACCGCTAAGCCCCCAAGGCCCCTTTAGCAGAGCCACGAATGGCGCAACCTCGGCAAAAAACAAAGGCGACCCGGGAATTTCCCGGGTCGCCGAAGCGTTCATTGGTCAGCGATTATTCCTCGCCGTTGTCCATTGCCTCGTTGGAAGCGGCCTCGTCCTCTTCCGAGGTGACGCCGAAGCCATAAGAGCCGACGGAACCCAGCAGAGCATCAAGCTCCTCCAGGTTGCGCTGATAGCTGCGCGGAGGCAAAGCCTCACCCAGCATGTCCTCGCCGTCGGTATTGAAGGTAGCCGGAGCGTCGCCACCAATCAGGATGGTGTCATCCGGGCTAAAGACCATGTCAAGCAGCTGGGACATGTCGTCGCTGCTGGCTTGCAGATCGTCCTCAATGACATGAGACAGGTTGCGCTCAGCCAAACCTGCCTTCAGCTCCTCGAGGGCCTTAGCGCCAATGCCTTCGATGCGCAGCAGGTCATCCTCGGTGCGACCAACCAAATCGGCCACGGTCTCGATGCCGGCTTCGCTGAACTTGTTGGCCCAACGCTGAGAAACACCCAAGTCATCATAGATGTACAGGCGAGCGTCCTCATCGGACAGGTTGCCGTGGGCGCTGAAAGGACCGCCCGCATAGTTGAAGCCCATGCCGCCGGCATAGTTGCCGTCAGCATCGACATTCCATTCGGGAGCCTGAGGCAGCAAGTCCTCGATCTCACGCAACGCATCGGGAGCGTAGTCTGGCAGCTGATCGCCTTCCACCTTGCGCACCGGCTGGCCCTTGTAGGTCAAGCCGACATCGTGATAACGCTTCAAGCCCGTACCTGCGGGAATGGGCTTGCCGATAAGCACGTTTTCCTTCAGGCCCATCAGGGTGTCGCGCTTGCCCTCGATAGCGGCATCGGTCAAAACCTTGGTGGTCTCCTGGAAGGATGCAGCAGACATCCAAGAATCGGTTGCCAAGGAAGCCTTGGTGATGCCCAGCAGCAGAGGCTGGCCAACCGGCGGATTCTTGCCTTCGGCAATAAGCTTGTTGGCAACGTCCTCAAACTCGAAGCGGTTGACCTGGCGGCCCGGCAGCAAGTCGGAGTCACCTGCGTCGAGGACAGCCACCTTACGCAGCATCTGACGCGCAATGACCTCGATGTGCTTGTCGTTGATATCTACGCCCTGGGACACATAGACGTCCTGGACCTGAGAAACAATGTAGCGCAAGGTGGTGTTGGGATCGGTCAGGCGCAGCAAGTCGTGCGGGTTCAAAGAGCCCTTGGTCAACTGCTGGCCCATCTTCACCTCGTCACCGTCAGAAAGGCCATTCATCAGCTGAGCACGGGCCGGAACCACGTATTCGCGGATGTTGCCTTCCTGGTCATGAACGGTCAGGGTCTTGGCGTTCTTGTCGCCCGTCACCTGCAAGGTGCCGGAAATCTCTGCCAAAACGCCCTGGCCCTTAGGCTTACGAGCCTCAAACAGCTCCTGGACACGAGGCAGACCGCCGGTGATGTCGCCGCCGGCGACGCCGCCGGTGTGGAACGTACGCATGGTCAGCTGGGTGCCAGGCTCGCCGATGGACTGAGCCGCGATGATGCCGACTGCCGTGCCGACGTTAACCGGGCGGGCCGTAGCCAGATCCCAGCCGTAGCACTTCTGGCATACGCCGTGCTCAGCATGGCAGGTCATGATGGTGCGAATCATGACCTCCTCGATGCCGGCAGCCCTGAAGGCCTTCAGGTCGGCAAGGGAGGAAATGTATTCGCCAGCAGCCTTCAAGACCGTGCCGTCAGAGCCTACCGCATCCTCCAAGAGGCAGCGGCCTACCAGGTTGTCATCAACCTCGCCCTTGCCGTTGAGCAGCGGGTACGGCACACCTTCGGTGGAGCCGCAGTCGAGTTCGCGAATGATGACGTCCTGTGCGACGTCGACCAGACGACGGGTCAGATAACCAGAGTCGGCGGTACGCAGAGCGGTGTCAGCCAGGCCCTTACGAGCGCCATGCGTGGAGATGAAGTACTCCAAAACGCTCAGGCCCTCACGGAAGTTTGCCTTAATGGGACGGTCAATGGTCTCGCCCTTGGGGTTAGCCATCAAGCCACGCATACCAGCAAGCTGACGAATCTGCTTGATGTTACCTCGAGCTCCAGAGAATGCCATCATGTAGATGGGGTTGAACTTGTCGAAGTTATCTGCCATGGCATTGCCGACTTCGTCGTTGGCCTTCTCCCAGACCTCGACGGTGTGGCGATGGCGTTCTTCGGCGCTCATCAGGCCCATCTCGTAATCCTCATCGATGACGGCAATCTTGTCGTCAGCGGCAGCCAGGATTTCGCCCTTATTAGGCGGAATGGTGGCGTCGTAGACGGACACGGTAACGCCTGCCAGCGTCGCATAGTGGAAGCCGGCATCTTTCAGGCCATCCAGGATGGGCGGTACCTGAGAAAGCGCATAGCGGTTGGTCACGTCCTCAACCAGGCGGCTGATTTCCTTCTTGTTCATCTCATAGTTCAAGAACTCATAGTCAGCCGGCAGAATGTCGTTGAAGATGATGCGGCCAATGGTGGTCTGGATGCGGTCGCCAGGCATATGATGCTCAAACGTCTCGTAGGCAGTCGCCACATCGCATTCGACGCGCAGACGAACCCAAATCTTGGCCTGCAGGTCAACGTCAGCCCTAGCCTCGTAGGCGTTACGAGCATCGTCGATGTCGATGAACACGCGGCCTTCGCCCGGGAAGCCATCACGAGCAGCAGTCAGGTAATACAGACCGATGATCATGTCCTGGGTAGGGACGGTCAGCGGACGGCCATGGGCCGGGGATTTGATGTTGTTGGCAGACAGCATGAGCACACGGGCCTCGGCCTGCGCAGCAGCGCCCAGCGGCACATGCACGGCCATCTGGTCGCCGTCGAAGTCGGCGTTGAAAGCGGTGCAGACCAGCGGATGCAGCTTGATGGCCTTGCCTTCTACCAAAACCGGCTCGAAGGCCTGGATGCCCAAGCGATGCAGGGTTGGTGCGCGGTTCAGCAGGACCGGATGCTCCTTGATGACCTCTTCCAGAACGTCCCAGACATAGCTGGCGCCACGGTCAACGGCACGCTTGGCGGCCTTGATGTTGCCGGCATACTCCAACTCGACCAAACGCTTCATGACGAAGGGCTTGAACAACTCCAGGGCCATCTGGGAAGGCAGGCCGCACTGATGCAGCTTCAGCTGCGGGCCGACGACGATAACCGAACGGCCGGAGTAATCAACGCGCTTGCCCAGCAAGTTCTGGCGGAAACGGCCTTGCTTGCCCTTCAGCATGTCAGACAAAGACTTCAGCGGACGGGAGCCAGGGCCCGTAACGGGACGGCCACGACGACCGTTGTCGAACAGGGAGTCAACGGCTTCCTGCAGCATGCGCTTCTCATTGTTGACGATGATCTCAGGAGCGCCCAGGTCAAGCAGTCGCTTCAAGCGGTTGTTGCGGTTGATGACGCGCCTATACAGGTCATTCAGATCGGACGTGGCAAAGCGGCCACCGTCAAGCTGCACCATGGGGCGCAGGTCGGGCGGGATAACCGGAATGACGTCCAGAATCATGTCGGAAGGCTTGTTGGAGGACTTGCAGAAGGCATCGACGACCTTCAGGCGCTTGATGGCCTTGGCACGCTTCTGGCCCTTGCCCGTGGCAATGACCTCACGCAGCTCCTCAGCCGTAGCATCCAAATCCATGGCGTCCAGCAGATCACGCACAGCCTCGGCGCCCATGCCACCCGTAAAGTAGTCACGGTAGTTGGCGCGCATCTCACGATACAGAGCCTCGTCGGGAATGAGCTGCTTGGGCTCAATCTTCATGAACAGGTCGAAGGCGTCCTGACGCAGCTGCTTGCGCTCAATGAACTCCTCATGCAGGTCGGCGATCTCATCCTCGACCTCTTCAGGGGACAGCAGCTCGTCCTCGTCGTACTCGTCGATGAACTCGTCATCCTCGGGTACATATTCAGTGGACATGCGGCGCGTGGCCTCAATCAGCCTATCGCGCTCAACATCCATCTCCTCCAAGTCGGCCGCCAGCTCCTCGCGCAGGATGTCGGCATCCTCTTCGCGACCTTCCTTGTCAACGGAGGTGACAATGGAGCTTGCGAAGTACAGAACCTTCTCCAACTCTTTGGGAGGAATGTCCAGCAGGTAACCCAGACGAGACGGGGAACCCTTGAAATACCAGATATGGCTAACCGGCGTTGCCAGCTCAATATGGCCCATGCGCTCACGACGGACCTTGGAGCGGGTGATCTCAACGCCGCAACGCTCGCACACGATGCCCTTGAAGCGGACACGCTTGTACTTGCCGCAAGCGCACTCCCAGTCCTTGGTGGGACCGAAGATCTTCTCGCAGTACAGGCCGTCCTTTTCAGGCTTCAACGTGCGGTAATTGATAGTCTCAGGCTTCTTCACCTCGCCACGGGACCAGCTGCGGATGTCCTCAGCGCTGGCCAGCGAGATGCGCAGGGCGTCGAAATTAGTAACGTCAAACTCAGTCGTCATTGATTACTCCTCCCCTTCGCCAATCAAAGTGTTTTCATCAGAATCGACCAGGCCGCCCATCAGGTCGGACAGCTCGGCTGCCAAGTTATCCAAAACGTTGGAAGCATCCTCTTCCTCGGTCTTCTTGGCATCAGCCGCCAAAGCCTGGTACAAAGCCTGCTCGGCGTCTTCCTCTTCGTCCTCCGTCACAACGGGAGCATGGCTTTCCAGCTCGACGTTGAGGCACAGGGACTTCATTTCCTTGATAAGGACCTTGAAGGACTCAGGCACCTCGGCTGCCGGGATGTTCTCGCCCTTCACGATGGCCTCATAGGACTTAACACGGCCGGACGTATCGTCGGACTTGACGGTCAGGATCTCCTGCAGCACGTTGGACGCGCCATAGGCGTACAGGGCCCAAACTTCCATCTCGCCGAAGCGCTGGCCGCCGAACTGGGCCTTGCCGCCGAGCGGCTGCTGCGTGATCAAGCTGTAAGGACCGGTGGAACGAGCGTGAATCTTGTCGTCGACCATGTGGCCCAACTTCAGGATGTAGGTCTGCCCAACGGTAATAGGCTCACGGAACTTCTCGCCCGTGCGGCCGTCATACAGCCACGTCTTGCCCTCACGGGAAAGCTGGGGAACCAGCTCGGGGCGGAACTTATCGCCGTACTCCTTCTTGCGCATATTGATCAGGTTGCGGTTAGCCGCCTCAATTGCGTCGGAGATTTCCTTCTCGGTCGCACCGTCAAAGACCGGCGTTGCCACATGGAACGGGCCCTGGACCGGCTCATCGGACTCGGGATCGTCAGACCAACCCCACTTGGCAGCCCAGCCAAGATGGTTCTCAAGCAGCTGGCCGACGTTCATACGAGAAGGAACGCCCAGCGGATTCAAGATGACGTCGATAGGCGTGCCGTCCGCCAGATAGGGCATATCCTCGACCGGCAGAACACGGGAGATAACGCCCTTGTTGCCATGACGGCCAGAAAGCTTGTCACCCTGCTGGACCTTACGCTTCTGGGCAATGTAGACGCGCACCAGTTCGTTGACTCCCGGAGGCAGGTCGTCGCCGGCCTCGCGGCTGAAGCGGTTAACGCCGATGATGCGGCCGCCGGAACCATGGGGAACCTTCAGGGAGGTGTCGCGGACCTCGCGAGCCTTCTCGCCGAAGATGGCGCGCAGCAGGCGCTCCTCCGCCGTCAGCTCGGTTTCGCCCTTGGGGGTAACCTTGCCCACCAGGACATCGCCCGGGAAGACCTCAGCGCCGATGCGAATGATGCCTTCGGCGTCCAGGTCGGAAATCATATCCTCGGAGATATTGGGAATCTCACGCGTGATTTCCTCGGGACCCAGCTTGGTGTCACGAGCATCCAGCTCGTATTCGCTGATATGGATAGAGGTCAGCAGGTCCTCAGCCACAACGCGCTCGGACACGATGATGGCGTCCTCGTAGTTGTAGCCTTCCCACGGCATGTAGGCGATCATGAGGTTTTGGCCCAAAGCCAGCTCGCCATTGTCGCAGCTGGGACCATCGGCCAGAACGTCGCCCGCCTGGACCTCGTCGCCCTTGCGGACGATGGGCCTATGGTTGACACAGCCGCTCTGGTTGGAGCGCTGGAACTTGGGAATCAGGTACTCATCGTATTCGCCTTCGTCATTAAGGATGATGATGGTCTGGCCATCAACATAGTCAACGACGCCAGGACGCTGGCAAACCAGGATTTCACCGGAGTCGACGGCAATGCGATGCTCGATGCCCGTGCCGACCAAAGGAGCCTGGGGACGCAGCAGCGGCACAGCCTGACGCTGCATGTTGGAGCCCATCAAGGCACGGTTGGCGTCGTCATGCTCCAGGAAGGGAATTAGCGCCGTAGCAACGGAAGTCATCTGACGCGGGGACACGTCCATGTAGTTGACCTGCATGGGATCCACGTCAGCAGCCTCGCCGAATACGCCATCGGTGTCGGTCGTACGAACCAGCACGCGCTGGGCCTTCACGAAGTTGCCATCCTCGTCGTAGGAGCCGAACTCGCGTGTCTCAGGATGGAACAGGTCGTTGGCCTGGGCGATGGTGTACTTTTCCTCTTCGTCGGCGGTCAGATAGTCGATATCGTCGGTTACCTTGCCGTCGATGACGCGTCGATACGGGGTCTCGATGAAGCCGTAGGGGTTGACGCGGGCATACGTTGCCAGCGAGCCGATAAGGCCGATGTTGGGACCTTCAGGCGTCTCAATGGGGCACATACGGCCATAGTGAGAAGTGTGGACGTCGCGGACTTCGAAGCCTGCACGCTCACGGGACAGACCGCCAGGGCCCAGTGCGGACAGACGGCGCTTGTGCGTAATGCCTGCAGCAAGGTTTGCCTGGTCCATGAACTGGGACAGCTGGGAGCTGCCGAAGAATTCCTTGATAGCGGCCACGATGGGGCGAATGTTGACCAAGCTTTGCGGCGTGATCTCGTCCGGCTCCTGCATGCTCATGCGCTCACGGACGACGCGCTCCATGCGGGACAGGCCGATGCGGAACTGGTTCTGAATCAGCTCGCCCACCGTGCGGATGCGGCGGTTGCCGAAGTGGTCGATGTCATCCACGGAAGCGCCTTCGACGCCATCATGCAAAGCGATGATGTAGCGCATGGAGGCAATGATGTCTTCCTCGGTAAGCGTGGAGGAATCATTCTCCTGGTCAAAGCCCAGCTTCTTGTTGATCTTATAACGACCAACCTTGGCCAGGTCATAGCGCTGGGGGTTGAAGAACAGGCCCTCGAGCATGGTGCGTGCGCTGTCAACCGTGGGCGGCTCGCCGGGGCGGAAGCGCTTGTACAGCTCGATAAGGGACTCTTCCTTGGTGGTAGCGGGATCCTTGTCCAGAGTGCGCAGAACCATCTCGTTTGCGCCCAAAAGCTCAATGATCTCCTCACGCGTCTCAGCCATGCCCAAAGCGCGCAGCAAAAGCGTTGCGGGCTGCTTGCGCTTGCGGTCGATACGCACCGACAGGATGTCGCGCTTGTCGGTTTCGAACTCCAGCCAAGCACCGCGGCTGGGAATGACCTTCGCGTTGTAGATGGTCTTATCAGAGGTCTTGTCACGCTCGGCGGCAAAATACACGCCGGGAGAACGAACCAGCTGGGAAACCACAACGCGCTCGGTGCCGTTGATGATGAAGGTGCCGCGCTGGGTCATGAGCGGGAAATCGCCCATGAACACTTCCTGCTCCTTGATTTCGCCAGTCTCGCGATTGATGAAGCGAATCTCGACGAACAAGGGAGCCTGGTACGAGACATCCTTTTCCTTGCACTCGTCTACGGTGTACTTAGGCTCGCCAAATTGATGCGCGCCAAACTCCACGCACATGTCCTTCGTATTGTTCTCGATAGGGCAAATGTCGCGGAATGCCTGCTGAAGGCCTTCGGTTTTGAACCATTCGAAGCTCTCAGTCTGAATTGCAATCAGATTGGGAACGTCAATGACGTCCGGAATCTTCGCAAAGCTTCGACGGTCGCGATACAGCATGGTCTGAGCCATCTGCTTCGTCTTCTTCTTAGCTTTCGCCACGGGGCTTTTCCTCCTTCGAAAAGTGTCCGATTTCGAAAAAAGTCATAAACGCATAAAGTATTACCATGAATATGTCAATGTCAAGAAAAAAAGTTGTTTTTTGTGGAGATTATATGTTGTTTTTTGCTGTGACCTGGGAAAACGTAAAAATGACTTTTTTTATTTTTCCCCACATTTTGCCGCTTTGAGCACGTGCGGCACGGAAGGCTGCGCAGCTTCTAAGTATCCTTGAGATGATCAGCCTGGCCATATGCGGCACTACAGAAGCTCCGCAGCCTTTCGTGCCGCATATGGCCAGGCTGATCATTGCGAAGACCTAAAGACAAGGAACTCGCCCGAAGGCGAGTTCCTTAAGCCTCAAATGCAGCAAGCGCGATCTATTCAGCTTGGGCCTTCGCCTGCTCAAAGGCAACCTGGTCAAGCTTGGCCATGACCACGTCCTCCACTTCGTAAGAGAAGGCGGAAACGGCCTCGTCCTGATACAACGTGCGAACATAGTTGCCGCATTCGTCGCAGTTCTGGATACGATGAGAGTCATCGCCCTCCAAGCTGAAATAGTGAATGTGGTTCTGGTTTTGCGTGCCGCACCTGCCGCAACGCACACGCTCAAACTCCCAAGCGGTGCCACATTGGCTGCACCACAGCTCCTTGGCGCGGCCATTCTTGCTGCGCGTCAGACCAACGCGGGCCAAGGTTGCCTGGCCACCGCAAACGGGACAATTAACCGGTCGCGGAACGTCGGCCGCAGCCGAAAGCATAGCCTTGTAGATGTCAGCAGCAACCGTTTCAAGCTGGGTGCGTAGCGCCAGGGATGCCACCATGGCCACCGTCACGGACAGATCTTCCGAGAATTGATCCTGAGCAACATCGGCCACTGCCGCCACGAAGGCCGCAGGGTCTTTTCCCGCCAAAGACATATCAGCGCTTTCCAGGAGCGTTTCCCACTCAGCTTGGCTCAACGCCTGGTTGACCTCGTCCCCCAGAGCATCCTGCGAGATGATACAGTTTGCAATCTCCCTGCACGCCGAAGCCAAGGCATCCATATCGATCGATACCGGCTTATGGCTCAGCACGCTTTCAGCCTCTTGGTTCCAAGCGCGCAAAGCCTGAGGAGACGGCATGTCATAGTCAGGCTTTCCCGCCTTTGCGATAAGCTGATCCTGCACGCCCCAAACCTGGCGGAAGAACTGCAGGCGTTCGTAATCGGCAGGGTCTCCTTGGCCTTGGTAGCCAGCTATTGCCATATCGATAAGCTTCAAAAACATGGATTAAACCCCCATGGAAAATGTTGACAGTGCAAATTATGCATCGAATGGTCGGCCCTGCGGGAAATCCCACAGGGCCGACCCGTTTGGACGTTATCGGTTTAAAACCTTGATTCCGCACTAACTACTTAGCCGGAACCTCAACAACGTTTTCGCCGGACTCCAGCTCACGACGGGCCCAGTGACCCCAGTGGTACAGAGCGTCGGCCTCAGAGACCAGGCCATCGCCAAACATCAGCTTATAGCAGCCACGATAGGGCTGGAAGATGCCAGCACCCAAGAAGATGTGGGCCATAACGAAGATGATCAGCAGGAAGAAGCCCAGATCATGCAGGAACAGCAAGATGCTGTGTGCTGCTACCGGCAGGGTAAAGATGGTGGAACCCAGCATCAGCAGAAGGCCGGTGATGCCCATCTCAATGCCCCAGATCCACAGCATGCCGTCAGCAAAGCGCTGGCCGGACTTTTGGTCGTCCTGGTCGGGCATGTGAATCCACTTAGCGCCAAACAGGTACGGGAAGAACAAGCCCATCCACAGCTTGTCGTCCTTAGTCCACTTGCACAGGTTGACCTTCAGGATGTGAAGGACGCCCTTGGGAGCAAGAAGCGCGCTGATGACCGGCACCAGAATGTAAACGCAGCCGATGACGCGGTGGGACATGCGCATGAAGAACACCACGCCCGTGCCAGCCGCCTGGGTCAGCGGCGGGCAGAAGACGAACAGGCCGGACACCATCAGCCAAATGCAGCAGATGATGGTGACGTCATGCGTGATGCGGGCCTGCTTGGAGTGACGCCTGATGTAGCGCACCGTACCCTTGCCCTCACGCTCCTTCAAAAAGGCAGCATTGGAGGCAGCAGCCTCGGGAGAAACTTCAACAGTGTGACTCATCTTAGTTGCCTCCCTTCTTCTTTTTATTGGCTTCCATGAACGGCAGGTTTTCGGTCAGAGCCTCCACGAAGGTACGCTCATCCTGCGGGTCACCATGGGCCTTGACCTCACCGGTCTCGACGATGATGGTGTCCTTGGTCTCGTTGTTGTAAGCCAAGGTGTCACGCTTGTAGCCAGTGGCCAAGGCAAACATGGCGCCCAAGCCAACGACGACGATGGGAGTCACGACAGCCGTAATGGGCTTCATGATGTTCATGGCGCCAGCGGTGCCCATGACCTGCGGATTTTCAACCTGGCCATGAGTCTTTACGCCGTACTTGAACACCTGGATGACATGCAGGCCACCCATTTCGTTTTCGCCATAGACGCAAGCATCGGTGTAACCGCGCTCCTTCAGCATGGCCACACGCTCATGGGCAGCGGCCATCATCTCGTTGCGGGTGCCGAAGCTCAAAGCCTCAGGCTGGCACGTGGAAACGCACGCCGGAGACATGCCATGGGAAATACGATCAACGCAGCCGGAGCACTTGTTGATAACGGTGCGCAGGCCGTCGTTGTAGTAGTGAGGCACCTCAAACGGGCAAGCGGAGGAGCAGTACTGGCAGCCGATGCACTTGGACTGGTCATGGGTAACAAAGCCCGTGGCCTCGTCCTTGTAAACAGCGCCTGCGGGGCAGATGCTCACGCAGCCAGCGTCGGTGCAGTGCTGGCAGGCCTTGCGACCGAACGCCCACTTGACACGCTTGGTGCCCAGCAAAACGGTGGGATCAAGCGTCTCGTTGACCTCTTCGTTGTAGGTCATGATAAGACGCGTGTTGCCATTGAGCTCAGGCGGATTCTGATGCGTTCCGCTGAACTCGTTCTCGTTCAAACCCGTCGGGGAAGGCAGATTGTTCCAGCATTTGCAAGCAATCTGGCACGCATGGCAGCCCGTGCAACGAGAGGTGTCGAATAGAATTGCCATTTCAGCCATTACTTAACACCTCCAAGCTTAGCCTTTTCAATGTTGACCAAGAAGGCCTTGTACTCAGGAACCTGGGTATTTGCGTCACCGACGTTCGGGGTCAGGTCGTTGACCACGTCACCCTGAGCGAACTCATGGGTAAATCCGAAGTGGTGGGTCAGACCAACCTGATGAACCGTCTTGCCGTGAACGGTCATGGGACGCATACGGCCCGTAACGACAACGTCGACCGTGACGTCACCACGGTTGTTCCAAACGCGAGCCTTGTCGCCCTTCTGCAGGCCAAGCTCGCTCGCCAGCTCGCGAGAGATTTCCACAAACTGGGTAGGCATGGCCTCGACCAGAGCCGGGCAGGAGCGGGACTGGCCGCCAGTCTGCCAATGCTCGGTAACGGAATAGGTGGTTGCCACATAGGGGTAATCAGCCGCGTCACCATGCTTGGTGGACTCATAGTTGAAGAACATGCCGCAAGGACCGTTCAAAGAGCCATTGAGCTTGTTCTCCGCAACCGGAGTCTCGAAGGGCTCGTAGAACTCGGGGAACGGGCCGTCTTCCATGGCATAGGAGAACAGACGGGCGTTCTGCTCCCACGTCATGAAGAAGGCGTTGTCGTTAGGCGGAACGGCAACGCCGTTCTTGGCCACGACGAAGTCGGCCACGTCGTTGAAGGTCCACTTCTCGCCATCCCACTTGTTCAGCCACTTCTCGTCGTTCCAAGGCTTGCCCTCGGTGTCGGATGCGCAGCGGTTGTACAGGATACGGCGGTTGGACGGCCAGCTGAACGCCCACGTGGAGTTCAGGCCGATGCCGGACTTGTCGGAGTTGTCACGACGGCCGATATTCTGAGTGGACGGATCAAGAGGCGTCTCGGAATTGGCATAGAAGCCGGTATAGATCCACATAGCGCAAGCGGTGGAGCCGTCGGCCTTCAGATCGCCATAGGTAGTCAGCAGGTCAATCTGGCCGTCGGCAAGCTTGCCGCCCTTGCCAGCCTTGAAGCCGTTGCCGCCCAGATCCTCGAATCCCGTGCCGTCAATCTTGTAGCCATTGAGAGCCCAAGAGACCGTCATCGGCTCGATCTTGCCGTCAACGTAGTAGTCCCACTTGGTGTTCTCGATGATTTCCTTGGCGACGCCGCCTTCCTTTTCATACAGGCTTTTGATTTCCTTGTACAGCAGGTCGCAGATCTCGTAGTCAGGCTTGGCCATATCCCACGGCTCGACAGCCTGATAACGCCACTGCAGCCAACGACCGGAGTTCGCGATGGTGCCCGGCTTCTCATAGATGAGAGCGCAAGGCAGGAAGAAGACCTCGGTGTCGATGGAGGCAGGATCCATGTCGGGAGCATGCCAGAAGCCAGCGGACTCGGTCTCAACCTGGTCGACGACGACCAGCCAGTCAAGGTTGGCCATGGAGCGACGGATGTTGCCCGTGTTGGCGCCGGAATGGCAGGGGTTCATGCCCCAGTTGAAGTAGCCCTTGATGACGCCTTCACGCATCAGCTCGAAGGAGGAGATGGTGGTGACGTCCTGGCAGCCAGCATGGGACTGGGGCTTCGGCCACCAGTCAAAGCCGTAGTCGTTTTCGACCGTGGCTGCATCGCCGAACCACTCCTTCAAGGAGGAGACGACGAACTTGGGCTTGTTGGAATAATAACCGGCGGAATAGACCTGATCCTTCAGCCACAGGGCCAAGGAGGCACGGCTGGTGGTGTTGGACCACTTCAGGTAGGCAGGATGCTCATGAACCATCATGCCCATGTCGGTTGCGCCCTGAACGTTGGGCTCGCCACGCAGGGCGTTCACGCCACCGCCAGGGATGCCGATGTTGCCCAGCAGCAACTGCATGACGCACATGGCGCGCGTGTTCTGAGCGCCATAGTGATGCTGGGTCTGGCCCAGAGCATACAGGATCATGCCGGACTTGCCAGGTGCTGCAGATGCAGTGTAGGTGGAATAGACCAGTTCAAGCGTGGCCTTGTCCATGCCGCAGATTTCGCAGACGGTGTCCATGTCGTAGCGCTCATAGTGCTTCTTCAGTTGCTGATAGACGCACTTGGGGTCAGACAGGGTCATGTCGCGCTCGGGCTTGGTGTAGGGCTGGATGTCCCACTCAGGAACGCCAGCGGCCACAGCCCAGGCATAGTCACCCGTGGAAGAGGTGTCCCAAGGAATTTCTTCCTCGGTCTCATAGTGCCAGGAGTGCTTTGCCGCGGAGGTGTAAGTCCTGGTCTTCTCGTCATAACCGTTAAAGCGGCCCGTTTCCTTGGTGAACTGGAACTCGTCCTCGGTAATGTAAGAAGCGTTGGTGTAGTGCAGCAAATACTCATAGTTGTAGTTGTCCATCTTGCCGGTGGCCAGGTAGTCTGCCAGGCCCGGATCAATCAGGTTCTCACAAATGTAGTGGTACATGCCGCCATAGAAAGCGATGTCCGTGCCGGAACGGATGGGGCAATAGATGTCAGCCATCTCAGCGGTACGGGTGTAGCGCGGGTCAACCACGATCCACTTTGCGCCGCGCTCATGGGCCTTGTTGAGCCACTTGGAGCTGACGGGGTGGTTTTCGCAGGAGTTAGAACCGCAATGCAGAATGACATTGGTGTTTTGGAAGTCACACCAATGGCTCGTCATGGAGCCACGGCCGAATGAGGCTGCCAGACCGGCAACCGTGGGGCTGTGTCAAACACGGGCTTGGTTGTCGATTGCGACGACACCAAGCATGCGCATCAACTTGAGGATGAGATACTCTTCCTCAGAGTTTTCCTGGGAGCCGCCCAAGCTCGCAATGCCGGGGCAGCGATTGACAGTCAACCTGTCGACCGGGTTGGCAGCGTGCATGCCATAGGCATTGACACCCTGCTTGACGGTGTCGGAGTAGAACTCCTCAGTCTCGATGAAGGTCGCGTCACGCGTATCCTTCACGTGGCGGGCGATCTGCTTGATAGCATCCTCCCACGAGATCTCTTCCCATTCCTTTGCGCCTGCACGACGCACCATGGGCTTGGTTTGACGGTCGGGGTTCTTAATGACCTCGCGCGTCTCGGGATCAACGATGTTACGCAGCTGGAACATAGCCGCACCCTTCGGGCACAAGCCACCCTTGTTGATAGGATGGTCCGGGTCACCCTCGAGGTTGATCAGCTCGCCATCACGCACGGAGCACAAAGAGCCGCAGCCACCTGCGCAATAGCAGCAGATGTTGGTGTACTCTTCCGTGTTGACAAGCTTCCAGTCCTGCTTGGACTCGACAGCCAGCGCCGGAGACGTTGCTGTGAGCTCTAAGGCCATAGTTGCAGTAAACGCCGCACCGATGGACTTAAAGAAGCCTCTACGTGTCAGTTCCACTAATCCCACTCTCCTCTCATACCTCTCGCCTTCTATTACTATCTTTTGCGCCCTCGCAGCACAAAAGAAAGCTTCTACCGTGTTTCTGCGCGAGGGCACACGTATACCCTCACAAGACGCAAAAACCCACTTAGAACTTAACAAAAAAACAACTTCCAAATAGTTGGAATATTCATTCGGGCGGGTGAACGGGGCTAAAAATTTATTTATAGAGGGAAAAGCCCTGTTCACTTAGGAGGAAATAGCGCATTGCGATTATCCGCTCACCGTAGAATTCGGGTCATTGAGGATAACCATTTTGTCCGGATAGGCGCTGCAGATAAGCGTCAAGTCATATTCACGCGCTAGTTTGACGCCTGCGTCGGTAGGCACAGCCTTGCTGGCAACAATGGGGATGCCCGCCCGTATTGCCTTCGAGACCATGTCCACCGGCAGGCGGCCACTGGAAAAGACGACGCATTGCGTGAGGTCTATGCCATGCCGCAGAGCGCAACCGATGATCTTGTCAAAGGCATTATGGCGACCTAGGTCTTCGCAGCAGAACAGCACCTTGCCGGCTTGGGACAAAAAGCAGCTGTGCACGCCAAACGTAACCTTGTGCATGGGGGTATCCGTGACCAAAAGCGTAGCCAAATCGAAAATCCAGCGGGCATCCCAGGCGATGGGCTTCACGGGCGTCAGCTTTTCAGCTACCGCAAAGTAGAGGTTGAGCGTTTGCGCATCCGAACTGCACGTGGGAATCTTATCCACGTGACGCTTGGAGAAGTCTGCTTCGCGATTTCTCAGCTGAACCTCCGCGCTCAAGCCCGACTCATCCACAGAGATTCGCTCAACATCGTCCACGCCGCGGATAAGCCCCTCGGAGTACAGACGACCCAGCACAAGCTCGGGCAAATGGTCGGGCGAGCAGGTAAGCGCCATGGTCAGGACGTCGTTGACGCGCACGTCAAGCTGATGCTCCATCTGGATCTGCGCACAACCGTCTTTGGGCGCAGAACCGTCCCCCATCACAATCTGCGATGCGGCTGAAACGATGGATTGGCCCGCTGTGAAACTATCGATGATTTGCATGACGCCGTTATACCAAATGAGCCTACGAGACAAACAGCTTTCCAGGGTTTCCCTCGGTAACGATGCCAATCTTAGCCGATTTGCGGCCCGTTCGGCGCTCAAAGGCATCTTCAAACACGCCCGCCTTGGCCGGGTCCACGGCCGTCAAGATGCCGCCGCTGGTCTGCGGGTCGCACAGCACACTCATGCGGTTGTCAGCTTCGTCTTCGTCCACGCCTTCGATTCGCACAAAAGGCTCGGCAAAGTCCATGATGCTGAACAGCCGGTTAGGACGGCAATACATCTGCGTTAAATCCCACACCTCAGGGAAGAGCGGCAATGCGGCAAAGTCCAGCCGGGCGCTGCAGCCACTGGCAGCAAGCATTTCGTGCAGGTGGCCCGCCAAGCCAAAGCCAGTCACATCAGTGCCCGCGTGAGCTTGTGCCTCTATCATGGCCTCGCCGCCAGCGCGGTTAAGCTCAATCATGCAGTCTATGACCTTGCGCATCTGCCCGTCGTCGATTTCGCCAATCTTATGTGCTGCCGACATGATGCCCGTGCCCAAGGGCTTGGTCAGGTACAAAACATCACCCGGCAAAGCCCCACCATTGCGGATGATCTTGTCGGGATGCACGGTGCCAAAGACGCACAGGCCGTACTTGGGCTCCGCGTCGTCGATGGTGTGGCCACCCACCGTAAAGGCGCCGGCCTCTTGCACTTTCGACTGACCACCGCTGATGATCTGGCCCGCCACATCGGTGCCCAGCTGACTGTCCAGCGCCAGCAAATTGAGCGCCACCAAGGGTGTTGCGCCCATGGCGTACACATCTGAGAGTGCATTGGCCGCCGCCACGCAGCCAAAGTCAAACGGGTCATCGACCACCGGCGTGAAGAAGTCAACCGTCAACACGGCAGCCAAGTCATCGCGCAGCTTGTAGACCGCGGCGTCATCGCTAGTCTCAAAGCCCAACAAGACCGACGAGTCCACTTCTGGCGGCGCAATTTTTTTCAATATCTCCTGGAGGTCTCCCGGACTCCACTTGGCAGCTCAACCGCCTTTAGATGTCAGCTTAGTCAGACGGATGCGTTCAACTTCGGACATGGGGACCTCCTTTCTTACGGTCAATCGGCACGGCCATTTCAGTATAGAACAATAGGACCAGCCAAAGGCAAAAGCCCGGCTCGGAAGAACGAGAATGTCCAGACCTTTCTCAAGCGTAGCGGCTTAGGCCTGTCGCTTCGCCTAGAACCTTCATCCAAACCCGCAAATCCTCCTACCCCGCCTAAAACTAACACCGTCGAACAGGACCCAACCGCACTGCAAACCACAAATCGCGAAAAAATCGACCCCAAACTTCGACTGGGTATGCTCCCCCCAAACCCGAACTAAGGTAAAATCACCTCAAAACAGCGCATGGGCATGCAACAGCACATCATTACGACCGATCAGCACATCCCTTTCATTTTTATCTTAGCGAAGAACACCAGGTCACAGACTTTTCAGCATATTCAGCTCCTCCAAGGAGCCTCGATCAAAGCATACCCAACCGAAGTTTGAAGACCAAATTAGAGCGTTTCTTGCCACGGGAGGGTCGCATGAGAACTTTTATTGCCGGGATATCAGCCTTGCAACTGCTCAACTTTAACGGATCGCCCCAACGCCGAGCCTTAAGCCGTGCGGGACAAAGCAGCCTTGTCCCAACAAGAATGAAACCAAAACCGGGACAAGCGCCCGACGTGTCTATCATCAAGGATTTGGGCTACCCCGACGGAATTCTTACCGAAAAATTGCACGTCAATGTGGCAGCAAAGCAATACCGCAGCCAATCAAAAGAAATCATAAGCCACATCTGGACCGGACCCGACAGAGGTACCTACCTACGAGTCGATGACCACTATTGCGTCTCGTCCCCCGAGGCTGTTTTTGCGCAAATGGCCAAAGAAATTAGCCTTGTTCACCTTGTTGAACTGGGAATGTTTCTTTGTGGAACATACGCTCTGGACATAGAAGGCATGCCGACTCGATACAACCTAGAACCATTGACAACAACGAAAAAACTTGCCACCTACATCAATCGGCTCAGCAGCCAAAGCGGAATCAAGAAGGCACGTTCAGCCATTATTTACGTTCAAGACGGGTCAGCCAGCCCCATGGAGAGCAAGATAGCCACAGCCTTAGCCCTGCCAACACGGCATGGGGGCTACGGCATCCCCGCGCAGCTCAACGTTGAGTTGGAGCTAACCGACAAAGCACGTGGGCGTGGCTATCACAAAGTTCGCAAACCCGACTTCCTGTGGCCCAACCAGCACTTATCTATGGATTACGACAGCCGAGAATACCACGAGCTAGCAGGACAACCAGAAGCGGATGAGAGCAGGCGCAACGAACTAAGCGCCTTGGGAATCAACTGCATCGTTGCACGCAACAAAGACTTCAGAGATCAACTTGCCTTTGAGCAGCTCATGGAACAACTGCGCAGCGCCATGGGAAAAACAGCGATCAGCAAGGCAAAAGGGCTGCCCGACAAACGAGCAGCCCTCTATCAACAGCTCTTTGGCTCCCGGCAGTGGAACCCCATGGACCAGCGTTAAAGGCTTTCCTCCAGCCGGTAAACATCCTTTTCCACCTGAACATACAGCTTTGCCTTGCCCGTCGGAGCCACGCGATTGCTGCCAAAAACGCGCGCAACAAACGGCTCGGGGCTGTCGGCAGAAAAGCGAAGCGCCATGCCGCACCCCGCACTGATTTCCCGAGGCGTGGGAATGGTCCAAAAGTCAAAACCGCCACTGGCCAGCGTTTTGCTGGACGCCATGGCGGCATGTGTGCTTTCAAATGTCAGGACATAGGTGCTCATATGGCCAGTTTACAGCGTGATGACCTTGGAGGACTCATGCATGCGGCCCAAGATGTCGTACATGTTGGAAACCTCGCCCACCTTCAGCTGGTCGGCCACGCCATAGAAGTTCAGGCAGGTGCCGCAAACCAGCACGTCAGTACCCTTGTCCATCATTTCCTTCACGGAGTCGATGATCTGGGCCTCATCACCGCACAAAAGCTTGACGCCGGAATTCATGAACAGCAGGTTCATAGGGGCAACGTCGGCCTGGTTCAGCGTGAAAAGCGCCATCTTCATCAGGTTGTAGCCCAGTTCCTCGTCGCCTTCGCCCACATGGTCCTTGCCGATGAAAACCGAATAGCCGCTGCAGCCGCTACCGGGTGTACACATGGCTGCGGCCGCCTCAGGCACGCCTTCAGCAGCGTCAGCCGGCAGGTCGCCGCCGATAGCAATAGCGAAGCCGCCTTCGATCTCGGTCACCTTGTAGCCGAAGCCCTTCTTGGAGGCCATGCGGGTCACGTTCTTGACCGCCGTCTCGTTGTCCACGTTGATGACCAGTTCGGTCTCACCAGCGTCCAAAGCCTTCTTGGCCATAACCAACGGCATGGGGCAGGGCTTGCCAAATCCATCCAAAGTCTGCATAACTTTTCCTTCCTCCTATAGCTTGGCGAAATTCGCCTGGTTTCTAAATAAACTCTTGCACGATTGACTTCAAAGCATCAATTGCCTGGTCAACCTCATCTACCGTATTGAAATAGCCGAACGAAAACCGCACTGCGCCCTGGGCCGCAGTCCCCAGCGCCTCATGCATCAATGGCGCGCAATGGGCGCCAGCCCGCGTACAGATACCGTACTGAAAGCTCAGGGCATCGGCAATGCGGCCAGCGTCAATGTCGCCGATGTTTAGCGCCACAATGCCGGTGCGGTCGATGCCGCCGCCGCCCAAAATGCGCACACCCGGGATATCGGCAATGCCCGCCGCAAAACGCTGAGCCAAAGCTTGCTCATGCGCACGAATAACGTCCAACCCCGTATCCATCACAAAGTTAACGCCCGCGGCCAAACCGGCAATGCCATGTCCGTTAAGCGTGCCTGCTTCCAAGCCTTCCGGCATGGCGGCGGGATGTTGGTGGTCGAACGTGTGCGTGCCTGATCCGCCCACCTTCAGCGGCGGCACCGTCACGTGGTTGGCCAAGGCCACACCGCCCGTGCCTTGCGGGCCAAACAACGCCTTGTGCCCCGTGAAACACACGATGTCCAGCTGCTGGGAGGCCATATCTATAGGAATGACGCCTGCCGTCTGAGCAGCATCCACGCAGATGAGCGCGCCATGATCATGTGCCACTTGCGCCATACGGGCAATGTCGTACACATCACCCGTCAGGTTGGAGGCATGCGTGACAGCCGCCAAGCGCGTGTTGGACTTGAAAGCGGCCTCGTAGGCGTCCCAATCTACGGCGCCCATGCCGTCAACCGGCACCACCGTCATTTCCACCCCCCGTTGCTCCAGCAAATACAATGGACGCAGAATGGAATTGTGCGAAGCCGCCGTGGTGACCACGTGATCGCCTGGCTCCAGCAGGCCAAACAGCACCATGTTGAGGGATTCCGTCACGTTGCCGGTAAAAGATACCTGATCGGCTCCCGGCGCACCCAGCAACTTAGCCACCGCATCACGCGCCTCAAACACCGCCATACCAGCAGCTAAAGAGGCTTCGTGCACGCCGCGGCCCACGCCGCCAAATTCGGTCATGGCGCGCGTCACGGCATCCACCACGCACGGTGGCTTTTGCATGGTCGTGGCAGCGTTGTCGAAGTAAATCATGCCGTCCCTTCCAAAAGGCCTAAGCCTAGCAATATACATCCCGTTTGGGATTGTACTGGTTTTCCATTTCCACGATATCTACGTAGCCTGGAGCGTCGGGCAATTCCAAAGCCGTGCGCACGGGCGCCATGTCGGCAGCATTCACCAGCACCGACATGCCACAGCAAGCTTGCAAACCCCGCGGCACCGGCGCAATGCGGCAAGCGCAGCCCGCGTCCTTCAAGAAGGAGTACAGGCTCCACCCTGCTGTGGTGCTTTCCACCAACAGGTAGAACACCGTGCTAGACATGCAACCCCTCCTGCGACCCTAGGTGACCCTCGCGTCCCGCCCCCTGCGGGCCACGCGCATCCCCCTCGCTGCGCTCGGGTAACGCGCTGCCCTCCGGGGCACGCTCGGGCCTCCACCCTGCTGTGGTGCTTTCCACCAACAGGTAGAACACCGTGCTAGACATGC
>R19__coassemble_105_pt1 | contig 47289 bp, 15 predicted proteins | sample R19__metabat2_low_PE_004 | metagenome-assembled genome bin R19
CCTCCAGAACCTGCTGGATGCGGGCAACCGGGGACTCCCCTGCCACCAGGTCCTGCAGGCCCTTCTCGGAGTTGTACAGCTTCATGGGAGCCAGATAGCACGTGTTCACGGCTTCACGGCGAACCTTCTCGCGGTTTGCGATGAGGGCCGACGCTACGCAAATCAAGACGCACCAGCAGCAAAACAGCACCAAATCCAGCGGGCTGTCCACTTTGTCAAACCCTAGGAAGTACCACAGCGCCAGCAAAAGGACTGCGATGATTAGGGCTACGATCAATATGATTCGGTTGCTCGAGCGCATCTTTAAGCCTCCGTTCCTTGAGCCATGACAGGAGCAGCACCCGAAGGAGCCACCGTCTGCTGCGGCGTGGTCTGGCTCTGACCCTGGTTGTTGCCCATAGTGTCATCATCGCGCCTGTTCAGGCGGTTGGTGTAATTCTGACGCCTGATCACAACGCCCAGGCCATAGATAGCCGTCAGAATCATGCCCAAAATGATGAGCCAGTGGACCCAGCAGCTCACATCATCAGGCTGAGCCAACGGGTTGGCGTTGTCGTCGATGTTGGCCTGCGGCGTCGGGTTATCCGTAATGGTGGTAGCGTCAGGCGTGGTGCCGTCCGGCGTAATGCCACCGGTCGGAGCAACCGGCGTCGGAACGGGAACCACCGGCGTGTCAGTGGTGCTGGTCACCGTTGCCGTGTCACCCACCGGCGTACCCGGGTTGGCCGGGTCGTCAGCGCTTGCGGCAGCAACGTTGGTCACGTTGTTGCCCAGGTCACCCGCCGTCACCGTGTAGGTGGCGTCGAAGGCTTGCTGCGTGCCCGCGGCCAAGTTGCCAATGGTCCACGTGTCGCCCGTCAGCGGGTCGGCAACCCTGATGTTAGCCAGGTCAACGTTGCCGTTATTGGTAACCGTGATGCGATAGGTAATAACCTCACCCTGAGCATAAGCGGTGCCGTTGGCCGGCGTGTTAGTAACCACCTTGCTCACGAACAGCGAGGCAGCCGGCGTGTCGGTGGGCTCGTCATCGGAGCCAGGAACAACGCCCGGCGTCGGGCTGCCCGGATCGGGGCTAGTACCCGTAGCCGTCGCCTGGTTGAGCACGTGACCCGCCAGGACGTCTTCGCTGGTAACCACATAGGACGCCTCTAACGTCTGCGTCTGGCCCGGGGCAAAGGTGCCCACGTTCCAGCTGTCACCCGTCAGCTCGTCGGTGACGACCACGTCGGTCAGGGTCAGGTTGCCGTCGTTGGTGGCAACAACCTGGTAGGTGATGGTCTCGCCCAGGCCATAAGCCGTGCCGTTGGCCGGCGTGCTGGTGGCCGTCTTGGTGATGGTGATGTGACCGTTGGGATCCTCGGTGTTGTTGGTTACCTGGTCCTCTGCCGGCGGAACCGGATTGCCCTCCGGGTCGGTACCCGTAGCGGTAACGTTGTTCAGCACCTGGCCAGCCAGAACGTCAGCCTCGGTGACCACATGCGTAGTGGTGAATTCATGCAGTACGCTCGGCGCCAAGGTGTCGATGGTCCACGTGTCACCCGTCAGCTCGTCGCTGATGGCAACATCAGTCAGGGTGACGTTGCCGTTATTCACCACATAAATGGTGTAGTTGATGGTCTGGCCCAGCGTTACCTGAGCACCCTCAGCTACGTCAGAAACCTTCTCGATGGCAATGCTCGGCGCAGCCTTCTCGGTTTCGTCGGTTATGCTGCCCTCGGCCTCCGGAATCGGGTTGCCGTTGGGATCGGTGCCGTTAGCGGTTGCCACATTGACGACCTGGCCTGCCAGGACATCAGCTTCGGTGACCACATAGGTGGCACCAAAGCCCATCTCCTCGCCAGGAGCCAGCGGATCGTCCAGCGTCCATTCCGCGTCGACCTTGGGGTCGGAAACCGTCACGTTGGAGATGGTCACGTTGCCCGTGTTCTTAACGATCACGTTGTAGGTAACGGTCTGGCCCAGGAAGGCGGCCGCCTTGACGTCAGAGGTCTTGGTGACCGTCAACTGGGGATTGACGTCCTGGGTTGTGGTAATAACCTCGGGGGAATCGCCCTTGGTGGTCTGGCCTGTGGGATCGGTACCCGTAGCCGTCGCCGTGTTGACAACCCTGCCAGCCAGAATGTCGGCCTCAGTGATCGTGTAGTAATCGCTGACCGCATTGGCGCTTTGGCCCGGAGCCAGGCTGTCGATAGTCCAGCTATGACCCGTCAGGTTATCAACCAGATTAATGCCCGTAACCGTCACGTTGCCGTTGTTGGTGACCGTAATGGTGTAGTTGACGGTCTGACCCAACTGCGCGCCCTCGGTGATGGAAGCCGTCTTGGCTACCGTCAGGTTGGGCTCCTGATCAGCAATCTCAACCGTATCCGTGTTGGAATACGGCACGCCGCCGATGGTCACGTCGACCTTGTTGGTGAAGGTGCCGGCCAGAATATCGGCCTCGGTGACCGTGTAGGTTGCCGTGGTGGTCACCGTAGCGCCCGGCTGGACGGCATCGAAGTGGCTAGCGCCGGTGATGGTGACGCCCTCCTGCTCCGTAATGTCAACGGTGCGCACCTGGTCGTAGATGTTGACGACCGTGATGGTGAAGGTGACGGTCTCGCCCAAGGCATATTCCTTGGCCTCATGCGTCTTGGTGACCACCTTGTCGGGGTCAACACTCGGGTCAGGATCGGAGGGGTTGTCGCGGTCGGTAACGGCCAGCGTGCCCTCTACCTTGGTGATGTTGTAGTTATTGAAGTCCGTGCCCTCCTGAGCGGTGTACGCGAACACGTTGGAGGACTCGCCCACCAGCGTCTGGAAGCCCGTAACCTCATACGTGGCGCCTTCGCCGTTAACGAAGCCGTCTTCGGAGGCCGTCACAGTGTTGTTGGTGAGCGCCGTGCCATCGTAGACCTTGGAATCGCTTGCGCTAGTCAGCGTGACGTTGCGCTTGTCGATGGACAGGGTGCCCTCTTCCTTGGTAATGATGTAGTTGCTTTCGCTGAAGGCCGGGTTGGGCTCGATGGCAATGGCGTTGGTAACCGTGCCCTCGGCCACGGTGGTGACCGTGCCCGTCGCCTTGACGGAATACGTCTGGCGCTCGAACACTGCAACGTCGCCGTTGCCGGAGGTGGCCGTAACTTCAGGTGCCGTCAAAGCGGAGCCGTCATAAGTCTTGCTGGTGGTTTTGCTTACCAGCTTGATCTGCAACGGGACAATGTTGTACGTGCGATCAACCGTGCCCGAGTAGTTGCCGATGCCCGTCACGGTAATGGTGACCTGACCGACGTTGCGAACATCAGACGTATAGGTGATGGTGTAGTCGGTGCCCTCGACAAGCACGTTGCCGTTCTTGTCGGTAACGGTCGGCTTCTGCAGCTGATCTTGGCCGTTGTACACAACGTCCTCAAGCGTGCTTACCTGGATGCCCTGGTAGGCGGGGTCATCGGGGTTAATCGGCTGTGCCGTCACCTTCAGCGTGCCCTCAACGGTGGAAATGTTGTAGTTGTCGGCGTTGGTGCCTTCGTTCAGCGTGTAGCTGAACGTGTTGGCGGAGCTACCGGCCTCGGTCTGGCTGCCCGTCACGTTGGCAATGAAGCCTTCGCCTTCCACGAAGCCGTCGCCAGAGGCCGTCACGGTGCTGTTGGTGAGCGCCGTGCCGTCGTAGGTCTTGGACGCGCTCTCGCTGGTCAGGACCACACTGCGCTTGGTGATGGTCAGCGTGCCGTCCACGGAGTCGCCGAAGGTGTAGTTGGCCGTCACGTCGACGTCGCCGCGCATGACCTTGTAGCTGGTCACCTTGTTGGCGGCGGTGCCGGCGTTAGTGATGGTGCCCTCGACCACGGCGGTCAGGACGTCGCCCTCAGCCAGGACGCCCTGCGTGTAGGTGAATTCGCCGCTCGTCAGAGGCTGGCCGTCGTACGTCTTGGAGTCGGAGGCGGCCGTGACCACGATGACGCTTTCGTTCTTCTTCACCGTCAGGGTTCCCTCAACGGTGGAGATCTGGTAATTGTCAGCCAGCGTGCCCTGGTCCAGCGTGTAGGTGAACGTGTTCTTGGAGCTGCCGGCGTTGGTCTGGGCGCCGGTCACGCTGTAGGTTGCGCCCTCGCCCGCGGCGAAGCCGTCGCCCGTAACCGTCACGGTGCTGTCCGTGAGCGCTGTGCCGTCATAGACCTTCTCGGCCGTGGCGGAGGTCATGACCACCGTGCGGGTGGTGACCACCAGGTCGCCTTCGACCATGTTGATTTGATAGTTGTCAGCCAGCGTGCCCTGGTCCAGCGTGTAGGTGAACGTGTTCTTGGAGTTGCCGGCGTTGGTCTGGGCGCCGGTCACGTCGTAGGTGGCGCCTTCGCCCGCGGCGAAGCCGTCGCCCGTGACCGTCACGGTGCTGTCCGTGAGCGCCGTGCCGTCGTACATCTTGGACTCAGGCGTGGCGCTGGTCAGCGTGACGCTGCGCTTGACGACCGTCAGGGCGCCGTCGACGGATTCCTTGAAGAGGTAACCAGCGGTAACGTCGACGCCCGCAGCGTTGGTCACCTGGTAGCTGGCAACCTTGTTGGCGGAAATGCCCGCGTTGGTCTGGGAGCCCTCAACCACGGCGGTCAGGACGTCACCGTTGACCAGGACGCCTTCCGTGTAGGTGAAGCCGGCGTCGGTCAGGGCCTGGCCGTCGTAGGTCTTCTTGTTGGAGTTGGCCGTGATGGTAATCGGGGTGCCGATGGCGTTGACCTTCAAGGTGCCCTCGACCATGCTGATCTGATAGTTCGCGCTGTCCGTGCCCTCACTCAGCGCATAGTTGAACGTGTTGTTGGACTGGCCTGCGGTCAGCTGGCTGCCGGTCACGTCGTAGGTGGCGCCTTCGCCCGCGGCGAAGCCGTCGCCCGTGACCGTCACCTCGGAGTTGATGAGCGCCGTGCCGTCGTAGGTCTTCTCGGCCGAGCCGCTGGTCAGCGTGACGGAGCGCTTGTTGACCGTCAACGTGCCGTCGACGCTTGCGCCGAAGGTGTAGCTGCTGGTCACGTCAACGCCCGCAGCGTTGGTCACCTGGTAGCTAGCAACCTTGTTGGCGGAGCTGCCGACGTTGGTCTGGCTGCCAGAAGTGGTGGCAGTCAGGGTGTCGCCCGTTGCCAATACGCCTTGCGTGTAGGTATAGCCGCCCTCGGCCAGGGCCTGGCCGTCGTAGGTCTTGGAGTTGGAGTTGGCGGTAACAACGATGGCTGCGGTGACCTTGTTCACCGTCAGGGTGCCCTCCGCCGTCTTGATCAGGTAGTTGTCGGCCTTGGTGCCGTTGTTCAGCGTGTAGGTGAACGTGTTGGCGGAAGTGCCAGCGGTCGTCTGGCTGCCCGTCACGTCGTAGGTGGCGCCTTCGCCCATGGCGAAGCCGTCGCCCGTGACCGTCACCTCGGAGTTGGTGAGCGCCGTGCCGTCGTAGGTCTTCTCGGCCGAGCCGCTGGTCAGCGTGACGCTGCGCTTATCGACCGTCAGCGTACCGTCAACGGAGTCGTTGAACGTGTAGCAGCTGGTCACGTCGACGTCGCCGCGCATGACCTTGTAGCTGGTCACCTTGTTGGCGGATTCGCCGGCGTCTGTCTGGGACCCCTCGACAACAGCCGTTAGCTTGTCGCCGTTAACCAGGACGCCGTCCGTGAAGGAGTAGGAGCCCGCCACCAAGGCCTTGCCGTCATAGACCTTGCTTGCGCTAGCCGCAGTGATGGTGATCGGGGTGCCGATGGCGTTGACCGTCAAGGCGCCGATCTTGGTGGTGATGTTGTAGTTGTCGGCGTTGGTGCCTTCGTTCAGCGTGTAGCTGAACGTGTTGGCGGAGCTACCGGCCTCGGTCTGGCTGCCCGTCACGTCGTAGGTGGCGCCTTCGCCCGCGGCGAAGCCGTCGCCCGCGACCGTCACCTCGGAGTTGGTGAGCGCCGTGCCGTCGTAGGTCTTCTCGGCCGAGCCGCTGGTCAGCGTCACGTTGCGCTTGGTGACCTCCAGCGTGCCGTCAATGCTGTCACCGAAGGTGTAGAAAGCGGTCACGTCGGTATCGCCGCGCATGACCTGGTAGCTGGTCACCTTGTTGGCGGCGGTGCCGGCGTTAGTGATGGTGCCCTCGACCACGGCGGTCAGGACGTCGCCCTCAGCCAGGACGCCCTGCGTGTAGGTGAATTCGCCGCTCGTCAGAGGCTGGCCGTCATACGTCTTCTTGGCGCTTGCCGCCGCGATGACGATCTCGTTCTGGTTCTTGGTTACAACCAGGTTGCCCTCAACGGTGGTGACGTTGTAGTTGTCGGCGCTGGTGCCCTGGTTCAGCGTGTAGGTGAACGCGTTGGCGGAGCTGCCGACGTCGGTCTGGCTGCCCGTAACCGTGGCGGTGTAGCCTTCGCCGTCAACGAAGAAGCCGTCGGTGACGGTCACCGTAGCGTTGGTGAGCGCCGTGCCGTCGTAAGCCTTGGTGGCGGAACCGCTGGTCAGCGTGACGTTGCGCTTGTTGACCGTCAGCGTGCCGTCAACGATGGAGATCTGATAGTTGCCGGCACTGGTGCCCTGGTTCAGCGAGTAGGTGAACGTGTTGCTGCCCTCGCCCGCGTTGGTCTGGCTGCCCGTGACCGTGGCGGTGTAGCCTTCGCCGTCAACGAAGGAGCCGTCGGTGACGGTCACCGTAGCGTTGGTGAGCGCCGTGCCGTCGTAAGGCTTGCTGGCCGAGCCGCTGGTCAGCGTGACGCTGCGCGGAGTCACCGTCAGGGTGCCGTCAACGCTTGCGCCGAAGGTGTAGCTGGTCGTGACGTCAACGTCGCCGCGCATGACCTTGTAGCTGGTCACCTTGTTGGCGGCGGTGCCCGCATCGATGATGGAGCCCTCGACCACGGCGGTCAGGACGTCGCCTTCCACCAGCACGTTGTCCGTGTAGGTGAAGCCGCTGTCAACCAAGGCCGTGCCGTCGTACACCTTGCTTGCGTTGTCGGCGGTGATGATGATCTGGCTGCCGATGGCGTTGACCTTCAACGTGCCAACCTCGGTGGTGATGTTGTAGTTGTCGGCCAGCGTGCCCTGGTTCAGCGTGTAGGTGAACGTGTTGGCGGAGCTGCCGGCCTCGGTCTGGCTGCCGGTCACGTCGTAGGTGGCGCCTTCGCCTGCGGCGAAGCCGTCGCCCGTGGCCGTCACGTCAGCGTTGGTGAGCGCCGTGCCGTCGTAGGTCTTCTCGGCCGAGCCGCTGGTCAGCGTGACGTTGCGCTTGGTGACCTCCAGCGTGCCGACCACCGTGGTGATGTCGTAGTTGTCGGCCAGCGTGCCCTGGTTCAGCGCGTAGCTGAAGGCGTTGGCGGAGCTGCCGGCGTTGGTCTGGCTGCCGGTCACGTCGTAGGTGGCGCCCTCGCCCGTGGCGAAGCCGTCGCCCGTGACCGTCACGGTGCCGGCCGTCAAGGCTTCGCCGTCGTAGGTCTTGCTGCCGTTGGCGCTGGTCAGCGTGACGGAGCGCTTGTTGACCGTCAGCGTGCCGTCAACGGACGGACCGAAGGTGTAGCAGCTGGTCACGTCAACGCCAGAAGCGTTCGTCACCTTGTAGCTGGTCACCGTATTGGCGGAGCTGCCAGCATTGGTTTGAGAGCCGGAGGTGGCGGCAACCAGAGTGTCGCCGGATGCCAGCACGCCCTGCGTGTAGCTAAAGCGGGTGTCAGTCAGGGCCGTGCCGTCATAGGTCTTGCTGTTGCTGTTGGCCGTAATGACGATCGGGGTGGCGATCGCGCTAACCGTCAGCGTGCCCTCTTCTTTATTAATAATGTAGTTGTCGGCGTTGGTGCCCTCGTTCAGCGTGTAGGTGAAGGCGTTGGCGGAGCCGCCGACCACCGTCTGGCTGCCCGTCACGTCGTAGGTTGCGCCTTCGCCTGCCACAAAGCCCTTGCCCGTCTGGGCGTCAAACTCAGTAGCCGTCACGGTGCTGTTGGTGAGCGCCGTGCCGTCGTAAATCTTGCTGTCAGTCGCACTGGTCAGCGTAACGGTGCGCTTGTTGACCGTCAGCGTGCCGTCCACGGAGTCGCCGAAGGTGTAGTTGGCCGTCACGTCGACGTCGCCGCGCATGACCTTGTAGCTGGTCACCTTGTTGGCGGCGGTGCCGGCGTTAGTGATGGTGCCCTCGACCACGGCGGTCAGGACGTCGCCCTCAGCCAGGACGCCCTGCGTGTAGGTGTAGCCGCTGTTGGTCAGCGCGGTGCCATCGTAGTCCTTGCTGGCATTACCAGCGGTGATGACGATTGTGTTGGTATTCTGAGCAACGGTCAGCGTACCTTCAACAAGATCCAGGTCGTAGTCGCGCGCCTGCGTGCCCTCCGTGAAGTCGTAGTTGAACGAATTCTTAGTCGTGCCCGGATCGATAATAGAGCCGGTGCAGTTGTAGGTGAAGCCTTCGCCCTCGACGAACGAACCCTTGGTCACATAGACCTCGTTCGCGGTGAGCGCCGTGCCGTCGTAAGGCTTGCTGGCCGTAGCGCTGGTCAGCTCAACCGCACGAGAAGTGATGTAAAGCTGGCCCTCAACCGGATCAGCGAAGGTGTAGTTCGAAGCGAGGAACTTGTCTGTGGGCGTGTAGGTAATCGTGTTGTTAACCTTGCCCTCGGCCACGTGCGTGACAGAGCCCGTCGCCTTAAGGTCAGTTACCTCGCTCTTGAATACCTCGGCATTGCCGTTGCTCGAGGTAACGGTAACCGCGTCATCGGTCAGAGCCGTGCCGTCATAGGTCTTGCTGCCGCCATTGCTCGAAAGAGCAATCTGCAGCGGCGTGATCTGGTAGGTGCGCGTAACGCTGCCGGCGTAGTTGCCCTTGCCGGTAATGGTCACGGTGATGGCTCCAGTCACGTTGGTGAAGTCGTTGGTGTTGTAGGTAACCGTATAGTCGGTGTCTGCTACCAGCGTCTTCTCGCCGTCCTTGACGGTCGGAGCCCAATTGTGAGCCGTGCCGTCATAAACGGAGTTGCTCGGGCTGTCAACCGAGAAACGCTTGTTGTCGTCGCTGATGACCGGCTTGTAGTAGAAGTTGATGACGTTGCCGCTCGTGCCGATGGTGATGCTCTTCTTGGCTTCGTCGTCCAGCACGTAGTTAGCGAAGGCCCCAGCTTCCTCGGTCACTGAAGCACCATAAGTCTGCTTGTCGACAGACTTAGTGTCGATGTTGGTGTTCGTTGACCTATCAATATAGTTGACCGTGTAGGACAAGTCGGTGCGCTCGGTGAACTTAGCGACGAAGGCGGTGTCTGCGTACAGCCCGTCTGCGTCCTTGTTCAGAGCCGCCTGAGCCGCCGCAGCGGTCAGCGCCGCATCAGCACTTACCAGCGTATCTCCCTTGTACCAGCCAACGAACTCGTAGCCGGCATTGGCGGTAGCGGTCGAGCCAGTAACCTTATCAGCATGCAGCTTCTGCAGGTCAGCGTTGGTGGAAACGCTGACGGAGCCGTTGGCCTCAGCGGTGTACATCACGTTGTAGAGGGCTTTTTCGTCCTCTTCCCACTGTGCGTAAAGCTTCGCTTCGCCCTTGCTCTCATACAGCGTGTACTCAGAGCCAACTGCATAGCTGGTGCCGTTCTGGTCCTTCCAACCCACAAACTTGTAGCCAGGCTTGGTGAAGCCGTTGGCGGCAACGGTAACCGTATTGCCGACGAAGCCGGCCTGCGGGCTAACGCTGCCCGAAGTTGCACCGTTACCATCGTAGCTTACCTGCGTGTAAACCGCATGGCCATCGAGATGATACGTATGGACGTTAGTGCCCGTGTAGTCGGCTGCGCCCGAAGTCACGAGCTTCAAACCATACGCCTGGCCAGAGATCGTGCCGCTCCAGCTGATTGCGGCAAGATTCATGATCTGCTCTGTAGCAGTTTTCGAATAAGGCGTCAGGCGGTTAAGCTGGGCAGTCGCAACGCTCTGATACCTATCATCCATCAGCTGATCCTTGGAAATATCAGCCGCAGTGGGCAGGCCTGCAACGTCGGCGATCATGCCAAGCGTGTACCAACCGTCAGTGTTCTTGCCCCACCCGCTCGGAAGCGTAGCGCCCGAATCGGTATCGATCTTCAGGTAACGTACACGTTCTGCGGGGCAGTAGCCGTGATGGTCATCTTGCCGGGGACCGTGGTGATGCTGTAGTTGGCAGTAACGTTATTTCCGTTGGCGTCCTTGATGGCAACATCGGAAACCGCGGTGATGGTGCCGACGTACTCGCCGACTTCGGTGCCCGAAGCCTTAGCTTCAAGGGTTGCCGCCTGGCCGTCAACCAAGCCAAGATCGCTAGTGACGGTGTAGCCTTCAACCGAATGCTCGTTGCCGTCGAACTTAGCAGTACCAGAATTACCGGTGAAGGTGATTGGACGCGGGTTCACGACGATGGTGCCGGCAACCGTTTCGACCTTCAACTGGCTGGTGACGTCCTTGCCCTCGGTGTTGTAGATCTTGTAGGAGGTCACGGTGGCCGTGGCGCCGGTGGTTACGTCGGTAACGCCCTCGCTCACGGTCGCCTCATACTTGTAGCCAGCCGGCAGGTTGCTAACCTCGATAGTCGCCGCATGGGCGGTGCCGTCGTAGGTGTAGATGCCGCCGACCGCGGTGATGACGATCGTGTTCTCGGATTCGGTGACAGTCAGCTTGCCAACGTTAGCCGAAACCTTGTAGTCGGACTCAGCAGCCGTGCCGTCAAACGCCAGCGTGTAGGTGTTGTCGGATGTGCCGACCGTGGTCTGGCTGCCGGTGGTGGCAAACGTCACGGTCTCGCCGTTGACGAGGCCAGTGATGGTGCCCTCGGCCGTCAGGGCCGTGCCGTCGTAGGCCTTGTTGGCGCTCGGCGTGGTGACCGTCAGCGCGGCGGGCGTGATGGCGATGGAGCCGTCAACCTTCTTGACGTTCAGCTTGCTCGTGACGTCCTCGCCCTGCGCGTTCTTGATGACCAGGGTGTCGCACGTGGCGGGAACCGAAGTCGGCTCGTCGCCTTCGCCAAGAGTCACATGCGTAGCCGTCGCGCTGGAGGCCGCGGTCTCGACCGTGTAGCCGGTGGGCAGGCCCGTCACCGTGACGGTGGCGCCGTGCGCCTGGCCGTCGTAGGTGAACGTGCCGCCCGTGGTGGTGACGGTGATCTCGGCCGTGGACTCGGTGACGGTCAGCTTGCCGATCTTGCCCTCGACAACCTTGTAGTCGCTCTCGGCCGCAGTCTTGTCGAACGTCAGCGTGTAGGTGTTTTCGGAGCTGCCAACGGCAGTCTGGCTGCCCGTGGTTTCAAACGTTACGGTCTCTTCGCCGATAAGGCCAGAGATCGAACCGGCCTTGGTCAGGGCCATGCCGTCGTAGACCTTGCTCGCGTCGGGCGTGGTGACCATAAGGGTCGCGGGCGTGATGGCGATGGAGCCGTTCACGTACTTGACGTTCAGCTTGCTGGTCACGTCCTCGCCGGCGGCGTTCTCGATGACCAGGGTGTCGCAGGTAGCAGTGACGGTGCCGTCAGCTACGTGCGTGGCGGTATCGTCGGAGGTGGCGGTCTCGACCGTGTAGCCGGTGGGCAGGCCCGTCACCGTGACGGTGGCGCCGTGCGCCTGGCCGTCGTAGGTGAAGGTGCCGCCCGTGGTGGTGACGGTGACCTCCCCGGCGTACTCGGTGACGGTCAGCTTGCCGACGGTTGCGGAGACCGTGTAGTCGCCGGACTGAGCCGTGCCGTTCCAGGTGATGCTATAGGTGTTGTCGGAGGTGCCGACCGTGGTCTGGCTGCCGGTGGTCTTGAACGTCGCGGTCTCGCCGTTGACGAAGCCGGTGATGGAGCCCTCGGCCGTCAAGGCCGTGCCGTCGTAGACTTTCTCTTCGGAAGGCGTGGTGACCTTCAGCGCGGCGGGCGTGATGGCGATGGAGCCGTCGACGTACTTGACGTTCAGCTTGCTGGTCACGTCCTCGCCGGCGGCGTTCCTGATGATTAGCGTGTCGCACGTTGCGGACACAGCATCGGTGGTCACATGCGTGGCCGACGCGTTCGAGGTTGCGGTCTCGAGCGTATAGCCCGCAGGCAGCGTGCTCACGGTGACGGTGGCGCCGTGCGCCTGGCCGTCGTAGGTGAAGGTGCCGCCCGTGGTGGTGACGGTGATCTCAGCCGTGGACTCGGTGACGGTCAACTTGCCGATCTTATCCTCGACAACCTTGTAGTCGCCGGACTGAGCTGTGCCGTTCCAGGTGATGCTATAGGTGTTGTCGGAGCTGCCGACGGCGGTCTGCGTGCCGGTGGTCTCGAAGGTCGCGGTCTCGTTGTTCACGAAGCCGGTGATGGTGCCCTCGGCCGTCAGGGCCGTGCCGTCGTAAACCTTCTCCGCATCGGGCGTGGTGACGGTCAGCGCGGCAGGCTTGATGGTGATGGAGCCGTCGGTGTACTTGATGTTCAGCTTGCTGGTCACGTCCTCGCCGGCGGCGTTCTTGATGACGAGCGTGTCGCACTTAGCGGTGACGGTGCCGTCTGCCACGTGCGTAGCCGTCGCGCTGGAAGCAGCCTTCTCCAGCGTGTAACCCTCAGGCAGGTTCTGAACCTCAACGGTTGCGCCGTGCGCCTGGCCGTCGTAGGTGAAGGTGCCGCCCGTGGTGACGACGCTAATTTCCTGCGCGCTCTCGGTCACAACCAACGTGCCAAGCTTACTGCTGGTGATGGTGTAGTTGCCCTCGGAAGCAGTGGTGCCTTCGGCGTTCCACTGTGCCTCAAAGGTATTATCGGAACTGCCGACAGCGGTCTGCGTGCCAGTCGTCTTGATCACAAGATTCTCGCCGTTGACCAGGCCTTCAACGGTGTATGTACCAACCGTCAGCGGCTTGCCGTCGTATACCTTGTTGCCGCCATCGGTGGTAACAGTCAGCGATGCGGGCGCAACGGTCAGCGAGCCATCCTCTACGACAATCGTGATATTGCTGTAGTAATCGGACGTAGCAGCGAAATCGTCCTTGCTCAACCCCATGGCATACGTGTCAGCGTTAGTGCCGGTTGCAGCAGGAGTACCGGCGCCGGTGTAGGTAACGGTAATCTTGTCGCCCAAGCCTTCAACCGTGTATCCGGCCACGCTCTGATCGGTGCCGGTGTAGGTCTTAGACCCGGTGTTGCCCTTAATAGTAACAACCTGCTCAGCGCTGCTCTTAGTAATAGTAAAGATACCGGGGACGTAGGTCACCTTGTAGTAACCCTGAATAGCCTCGCCTTCGGCGGTTATGGCATACGTACCGGGTTCTTCACCCTCTGCGCGGGAAACCGTGTAGTCAATGTGGTCGCTGTTGCGCAGGCCGCTCACCGTCGCCTCAAGCGTAGGATCAGCCGCGCCGTATTCCTTAGAGGCGTCCTTTGCGGTAACCGTAACGGCCTTGTAGTAGTAGACATTGATGACGTTTTTGCTTTCGTCGGAGGAAACGGTAAGCTCATCGGGCACGGCCACCAGCGTGTAGCCCTCAATAGCCAGCTGGTCAGCCGTCAGCGCAACCGTGGACCCAATCGTCGCCGTATCCGTAGTAGCGGACTGAATGGAAGTAGTGGTGCCATACAAGTAGTAGTTAACCGTGTAGTTGTAGCTGTTAGCGACCCACTTGGCCTTGAAAGCGACGTTGTTGTCGGGCATCGTGAAGCTTGCGCCAGGAGTAGTGACTTCGACGCCCCCTTCAGTAACCTCCCAACCATCAAACGTATAGCCGTCCTTGGTCGGAGTAACGGTTGTAACGTAGGCGGTATCGCCCGCATTCTTCGTATACGAGCTGGCAGCGTCCCAGGTGCCGCCGTCCAGGTCATAAGTAATAGTGCGGCCCGCAACATACTTCGCGTAGAACGTAACGTTTTCGGTCACGGTGTACGGGAAGGCAACGAGGCTGCCAGACAGGTTGCTGTTGTCGTACCAACCGACCAGCGTGTACGTAACGCCGCCGACTGTCTTGGTAGCCGGAAGCGACTTGAGCGCATCGAAGTTCTCATAGGTCGTGGTGTTGCCGTCGTATACGTTCTCGGCGGCCTTCCAGATGAAGCCCGTATCGGCTGTATCCCACAGATAGTAGGTGGCGGTGCTTACGCCCTTGACCACGATCTGCACCGTGCAGTCAACGTGCTTATCCGGGTTTGAGCCGTTATTCTTAGAAACCTTGTACGGAATCAATTGGATGTAATCGACATCGTCTGCGGTGATGTTTGGATCATCAAGTGTGCTCTTGAAAGCATTGAAGATAGTAGTCCAGTGGCTTGAAGTCGTAGGCACGATACCGTCTTCAAACCCAGACGGCCAAGACACGACGCGATTTGCGGCGTCGTAGTTATTCTTGCTGCTTTCCCACGTGGCGCCCGTCATGTTGACCGTGCCATTGCCAATGGTCGACCCCCAGTCGCTCGTGCTATTGGATTTAGGGTTGCTCGTAGGCGTCTTCAGGTAGTAAAACTGCGCACTGTCAGTCGACTCGGTCGCCTTGGTTACCTCTACGGAATAAGTGTTGGACACCGTCTTGCCGTTCACGGTGGCATAGACCGCAACCGTTGTGGTGCCTGCAGCGCCACCGGTGATCGTAGCCGTAGCGCCATTGCCGCTAACGGTAAGGATGCTCTCGTTGCCAGATTCCCACGTCCACTCGGTTGCGCGAGCGGTAGTGGGGTCAAGCGTTGCGGTAAGCGTGACAGTTGCGAACTGAGCAACGCTTGAAGCGCCGGAGATCGTAACGCTCTTGGCGTCTTCAGAGCTAATCTGCTGAACGATGACCTTCAGCTTGGCGGCATCGGCATTGGCGCCATCGCCAGAGTCGGTGGAGCTGTAGCGAAGCTTCGTGTTCTTGCTTGATGCATATTTCAGGTAACCAGCCGTCGAGTTGTTGTACTGGATCTCTGCGACCTCGTAGCCATCAGGCACGGTGGTGGATTCCTTCAGCGCGCTCAAACTCTGCCAGGTGGATGTGACGCTGATGGTGGCATCGCCAACATAGGTGCCGTCAGACAGGTAGGCGCCGTAGTTGGTGGTCCTTCCCCGCCAGTCTGTAGAATCGCTTGCCGTGGCAATCGTCTTGCCGCCGCTCACGACATAGAGCGAGAAATGATTAACGTCGAAGCTCTGAACGTCGCTATCAAGCTGACGCGCAGAGATGGGGGTTGCGGTTGCATAGTCATCGCTCACACGATAGATGACCATCTGATCGCCAGAGACGTCAGAGCCGAAGAAGCACACGTTCACAGCGCCATTAGGCTGAATCTCGTTGCCGTTGGCGTCGGTCAGAACGACGTCGATAGCCGTGTAGTCAACAAGCTCGGTGCCGTTGCTCTGGGCAACCTGCTCCATGGCTTCTTTGAGGTTGCTGTTTTCAACCAGGCTTGCCTGCACCCTGGTGCCTTCAGGCAGCACGCCTTCGCCGGCCGTCACCTTAACGGTGACGCCGCCAAAGAATCCCAGGAAACCGCCTGCATTGGCATAGCCTTCAAAGGCGGGGCTGGAAACGTCAGCCTGAACCGCAACGGTGGGCTCAACGGTGACGTCCTTGCCCTGGGCGGTGGTCACGGTGGTGGCAGACTCAGGAGCCTGAGCCGGCTCAGCAGCTTGGCTGGTTGCTTCGCTGGCAGCCGTGTCGGTGGCTTCTTCGTTTGCCGTAGCGTTATCGGTATTGGCGGCTTCCTCGGCCTTAACGGCCTTGGAGGTCACCTTGATGGTCAAGCCAGCCTGGACGCTGGCCTTGCCGATGACGTACGTGGAGGTGGTACCTGCCTTCAGGCTGGCTTCAACCTCGGCGCCAGCGGCGTTGGTGACCTTCAGGGAATCGAGCTAATAGCCAGCGGCAACGCTAACGACGAACTCCAGATCCTGATCAGCGGCGGCCTTGAAGGATGCGTCGGCGGAAGTGAAGACGACGTTCGTGGCGGCGCCAGCATCAGTTGCAGTCAGCGTGACATTGGCATCAAGGTCAAGGGCAACCTCGATGGGGGTCTTCTGTGCGGAGGAGGCTTCCTGGTTGGTGGTGTTGGTGGTTTCAGCATTGGAAGCAGCGGCCTGGTCAGAGGCATTGGCAGCAGCCTCCGTGCTCGAGGCATCAGTTGCCTGCGTTGCGGCTTCGTCCGCAGCCGAACCTTCTTGCGTTGCGGCCTCATCGTCAGGCGCGGAGGTTTCAACCCCGTCATCCTTAGGAGCAACGGCAACGCTTTCAATCTCCTCGGTTGCCTGCTGGAGCATCGCTGCCTGCGAAGCGTTTTCGGACTGGGTGGAACCCGTACCAAAGCTGAACGGAATCTGGCTGAATATCAGCACAAACGACAAGAAGACAGCGCCAACTGCCCGATTGAGCTTGCTGATGCGAGCGCGATTCTTTTTCATACTGCCACTTCCTTATGCCAAGCCAAGGGCCCTTCCCTGGCCTTATTTCAAAAGTTTCTACATTTAGAGCGGAATGTACGCCTAGATATAGTTATATTGATTATACATCAACACCGCTAAATGCAACAAAAACGTGCCGCTTTTTGACCGGTTATTGCTTTTTTCCATTTATTCAACATATTGGCAACAAAAGGCGCCCGAAGGAGTTTCCTTCGGGCGCCTTTTAGGTGTTTTGACTTGTTGCTGAAAGCCTTCGCACAGGGTTTAGCAGATGCGCGGAAGCTGCTGACCGACCAACATGTCCAAGATGCGTTTGCTGCCAAAGGGAGTTTCCAGGTACACCTTCGGCCCGCGCGCGGGGTCAGCCTCTGAAACAGCGCCGATGATGGCGGCGTCTGAGCCATAGGGGCCGGCCTTCATGGCAGCCAGTGCAGTTTCTGCCTGGTCAGCAGCCACAACGCAAACCATCTTGCCTTCGTTTGCCACCTGCAGCACGTCATAGCCCAGCATGTCGCACGCACCGCGAACAACGTCGCGCACCGGGATATCGCTTTCGCGCACCGTAATGTCCACGCACGATTGGGCCGCAAGCTCGTTGAGGGTGCTGGCCAAACCGCCACGCGTCGGATCGCGGAAGCAGCGCGTGTCGGGAGCGGCCTCCAGCACCGAGGCGATCAGGTGGTTGAGCGGGGCGGCGTCCGATTGCACCGGCGCCTGGAAACTCAGGCCTTCGCGACAGCTCATGATGGTGATGCCGTGATCGCCCAACGTGCCGCTGACCAGCACCGCATCGCCCGGCTTGCACGATGCACCCGTCAGGCTAACGCCCGCCGGCACCACACCCACGCCGCTGGTGTTGATGAACACGCCATCGCCGTGGCCCTTGTTGACCACCTTGGTGTCGCCCGTGACCACCTGCACGCCGGCTTCCTGGGCGGCGCTTGCTATGCTTTGGCAGATCTTGCGCAGGTCATCCATGGGGTAGCCCTCCTCAAGGATGAACCCCACGCTCAGGTACAACGGACGCGCGCCGCTGGTGGCTACGTCGTTAACCGTGCCGCACACGGCCAACCGCCCGATGTCTCCCCCGGGGAAGAAGTGCGGCGTGACCACAAAGCTGTCGGTGCTGAAGGCCAGGCGCTCCCCCGGTTGCAGCGAGGGAAGAACCGCCGCGTCGTCGCCCGTGCGCAAAACGCTGCCCGCGTAGGCCTCGAAGAAGACCTCCTCGATGATGCTTTTCATCATGGTGCCGCCACTGCCGTGGCCCAGCATTACTGTGTTGTCCATGAGTTACCTTTCGTAGGCGCCTGGCTACAGGCCGGCGCTGGTCAGGACCAACTTGCCTGTCTTTACACCCTTGATGCCCAGCAGACAGTCCGCCAAATCCTGCACCAACAAGCTCTCTCCACGCATGATGATCACTTCCAGGCACAGGTGGTGATCAACGTGGACGTGGGTGGTGGCTACGATGTTTTCGAAATAGTCATGCTGGATGCTATGCAACTTGTCCTGCAAGTCCGACGAGTGATGGTCGTACACGATGGTCAACGTGCCCATCACCTCTTCGCCCGGAACCTGGCAAGCCTCGGCCATCAGGGCCTCGCGCACCAGGTCACGCACGACTTCGCTTCTGTTGCGCGCCACGCCGCGACGGGCCACAAACCGGTCGAAGTCGACCAGCAGGTCCTCCGGCATGGCCACGGAGAAGCGCATCAAGTCCTGAGGCATGCCTACACCAAGCTCACTTGCACGCCGCTTGCGTTTTCGGCGTCATCCTCCAGGGCGTCCTTGGCGTCGGCCAGCAGAGCGCGCACTTCGTCCAGCAGATGCTGAGCGTCATGCAGCTTTTCGCCCACCGTGACAAAGCCGGCGTCTTCGGCCTGGTGAGCCAAGGTGTGGGTCCACCGGCGCTCCAGCTTCATGTGGTCGTCAATCTGGTCGATCATCTGCTCGAACTGGCCCGTGTTAACTCCGTTGGTGCACATGTTTGCTCCTTACTATTTAGCCCCATTTGGGTTGGTTTTTGTGTAAGCCTGTTATAGTGCCATTATCGACTTTCTTCAAGGAGCAGTGTGACTTTTTCGGCAAATCGTAACCTTTTTGAAGTGCCCCTAGCGGCCGTATGGGATGCCTACGGCCCGCACCTTTCGGGCGCGCCGGGCAGCCTTTTGTGCGCAATCAGCCAGCGTCCCTTGAGCGACGACGCCGCCAAGGCGCTGGACAACAGCGCTTCTGCCTTAGGATTTGGCTCCAAGGGGTGCACCTACGTGTACCTGCAGGTAGCGGGCGGCAGCAACCAAGAGGCGTCGGAACTGGGCGCCAACGACTTGCAAATGATTATCGAGGGAGCCGATCCATTGGCCCTGGTGGCATGCGACTCCCACGCGGCGGCACTGCTCAGCCAGGCATACAACTGTCAGGTTGCTCCTGACCAGCCAAACCGGGTGCTTGGCCGCACCTGCGTGTCCTTTGTCCAGCTGGAAAAGCTGTTGGGCACGCCCGAGGACAAACAAAAGGCCTGGGCGCTGCTGAAGATGCTGCGCTAGCGAGCGCGGCGGCGTGATCGACGACAGGGCGTGGCCACTTTTACGACAAAGAGCAGCGGTTTTGGCGAGGTTTTGTCGTAATGGCTGCGTAGCAATCCCGCACGATTACGACAACGCACCGCACAAAGACGACATCCTTGTCGTAAAGAATTTCCTAACGCATGCGCTTTTTACGACAAACATGGCCCAAACAGCCTGGTTTTGTCGTAAAGCACAAGGTAGTCTTCCTCTTCGCTTTGGGCCTTCCGCCGAGGAATTACGACAAAAGGAGGCTGAAAACCAACGGCTTTGTCGTAATGGCCGGAAATCTTCCTCAACTCATTACGACAAAAGCAAGCCGAAGCCCAATCACCTTGTCGTAAAAACAAGGCGTCGCAGTATTTCGATTACGACAAAACGTAACAAAAAAAGCGGCATCTTTGTCGTAATCCCAAGGACCTCCCTCTGCCCTTTACGACAAAGCGTCACAAGAAGGCGAGACCCTTGTCGTAAAAAGCGGCGGGCCCAAACCCCAAACGAAGACAACAAGGGGCCGACGCGCAAAGCGTCGACCCCCCGAAACGCATGATTGTCAGCCAGCACTCCGCTTAAAGCGGCGCTTGACCTGCCTTAGTCGCTACAGCAGCTCCTTGGCCGCGGCCTCCAGCTTAGCCAGCACCTCAACAGAGCCTTCGGCTGTCGGAGCAGTGGCAAACATGTACACCTTGATCTTGGGCTCCGTGCCGCTGGGGCGCACGATGATCTTGTTGCCGCCTTCCAGCTGCATCTCAAACACGTTGGCGCTGGGCAGCGTCTGGGCAGCATCGCCCAAGCCCTCGCCCACATACGGCATGGTGGCGCAAGTTGCGTAATCCACGCACTTCTGAACCGCAAAGCCAGCAACCTCAGTGGGAGCGCTGTTGCGGAATCCCGCCATGATGGCGGCCATCTGGTCGGCGCCGGCTGCGCCTGGATACTCAAAGCTCAGCGTCTTGTTCTTGTGGAAGCCGTACTTGTTGTACATAACCTCCAGCGCATCAACCAGCGTCTGGCCCTGGCCCTTGTAATAGCGCGCCATCTGGCAAATCAGCAAGCTGGCCACGATGGCGTCCTTGTCGCGCACATGCGTGCCGGCCAGGTAGCCATAGCTCTCCTCGAAGCCAAAGATGTAGCGATCGGCCTGGTCAGCGGCCTCCAAGATACCGATCTGCTCGCCGATGTACTTGAAGCCGGTCAGCGTGCGACGCAGCTGGAAGCCGTAGTCGGCGGCCATTTGGTCAAGCATGGCGGTGGACACGATGGTGGACACGGCCACGCCACGGCTCAGGTCTTCGCCCTTGGCCAGGCGCGCCTTGCACACGTAGTCAAGCAGCAGCACGCCCATCTCGTTGCCGCTTATCAGCACGTATTCGCCGTTGTGGCGCACGGCCACGCCCACGCGGTCGGCATCCGGGTCGGTGGCCAGCATAAGGTCGGTGCCGGCCTTTTCGCACATCTCCAGGCCCTTGGCCAAGGCTTCGCGGATTTCCGGATTGGGGTACGGACACGTGGGGAAGTTGCCGTCCGGCATGGCCTGCTCCGGCACCAACGTAACGTTCTTGATACCAGCGAATTCGAAGATGCGCTGGTCGCACTCCAGGCCGGTGCCGTTAAGCGGTGTGTACACCACGGACAAGTCCACCGTAGGCTCGGCGGCGTCCAGCGACTGCTCCTCCACCGCGGCGATGAAACGGTCCAGGGTGTCTTCGCCCGTCCACTTGACCAAGCCGCTGGCCATAGCTTCCTCAAACGGAATGCGCTTGACGTCGGCAAACGTGTCCAGCTTGTTGATGGCGGCCAGAATGTCCTTGGCGGCCTGCGTGGTGATCTGGCAGCCGTCGGGGCCGTACACCTTGTAGCCGTTGTAGGGCGCGGGGTTGTGGCTGGCGGTCATGCAGATGCCGGCGCTGGCGTGCAGGTCGCGCACGGCGAAGGACAGGGCCGGCGTGGGCTCGATGCGCGGATACATGCTGCAAGCGATGCCGTTAGCGGCCAAGACCTCGGCCACCACCTGGCAGAAGAGCTCGCCTTTGTTGCGGGAGTCGCGCGCCACGGCCACGCTGGGGTTTTCGAAGTTGGCGTTGAGGTAGTTGGCCAGGCCCTGCGTGGCCTTGCCAACGGTGTAGATGTTCATGCGGTTGGGGCCGGCGCCGATGATGCCGCGCAGGCCCGCGGTGCCGAAGGCCAGGTCCTGGTAGAAAGCGTCCTTGATGGCGGTTTCGTCGCCATCTGCCTTGAGTTTGGCCAGTTCGGCGGCAATTTCGGGATCGGTGGCGTTGGCGATCCAGGTGTCCAGCAGGTTCATGATTTGCTCCATGTGAAGCCCTTTCCCTAGGTTGGCTTGGCGTTGGGCCGCGCCGCTGTGCGGGTCTGCCCGCAAAATCACATGGGTTCATGATACGCCATGGCTGGCGGGGGCGGCGCGAAAGGTTGCGTGGAAGTGGGCGGATGTCGGGCGATAGGCGGCGCTGGCTGGTTGGGGGCGAGCGACCCCTCAGTCAGGCTGCGCCTGACAGCTCCCCTTTCAGGGGAGCCAAGATTCGGCATCCCCCACGCCCCTGCCCCCTGGAAGGGGAGCCAAGGCTCAACCTTGCCTGCCTCTTGTGTCACCACGACCGCAAAATCTGGAACGCGGAACCGACCCCTGTTCCAAAACTAAACTAATTATGTTCGTGGTATATGTTCTTGAGCAAGCTGTGGTACAATGCCTAAACATAAGGGAAGGGGCGCGCTAACGCCCCTCCCCGCGAGGATCACTGACCCTCGTTTTTGTTGGGCTCCCCGCCTTCGGGCGGGGGTTTTTCTTTCCTCAGGCCCGCGACCGTGGCCTACTCGGCCGGTCCATCTTCGGAGTCCAGCTTCACCGTGGCGGATGCGTACAGGTCGCGCCTAATGAGCGACTTCAGGTAGGCCGCGCGGTTGGGCTGCTTTTGGATGTGCTCTATGAGCTCAGCGTCCGTAGAGCGATTGAGGTCGAACGTGCAGCGCACGATGTTCTTTGCACGGTAGCGCTTTTGCGCGGGATACTGAGTCACGTCTTGCTCCTGACGACAATTCCGATTGTTGTAAGCCGATTATACCGAACACAATCAAGGACATTTAAACAAGAAACCTTGTTGGAGGCGCTGGCTGGTCGGGACGGGATGACCCCTCAATCAGGCTGCGCCTGACAGCTCCCCTTTCAGGGGAGCCAAGGCTCAACCTTGCCTGCCTCTTGTGTCACCACGACCGCAAAATCTGGAACGCGGAACCGACCCCTGTTCCAGCAAATCTGGAACGCGGAACCGACCCCTGTTCCAGACAGCGCTAGCTGGGGTTGAAGGAAAATTCGCTATAGCCGGTGGCTTGCTTGTAGGCGTAAATCGAGGTGCTGGTCGACCCACTCCAACCAGTTAAGCCAAACTTGTTGCTCGAGTAGGTGATGGAGCAGTTGCCTATTGAGGCGCCCCAAATCACGCCGTTCGTGTAGAAGTGTCCGTTGCTACTCCAGTTCCAACCACGAGCATTGTTGGTGCCTGTGCCAATGTTGAGCGACTGAGAGAAAATGCTCACGCTTGCACCCAAGTACTTGTTGGTTGTGCCGCTATCACGCAGGTAGTAAGACCCTTCAACGCTGCCACCCGAGCTTTCAACGGTCCATATGGTGTAGTTGGACGTGTTGACGTTGGTCACGTACACGCCGTTAATCGCGCTTTCATCGCTGTCATACAGCCCAGTAGCACCACTGCCAACCGTAACGCCCGTCTTGGTGAAGTTGCTACTATTCGTCAGCGCCGCGGCGCTTCCCGCAGTGTTCCTGTTCAGAATCAGATAACTGTCCCCCGTGGCAATCGACTGCCCAGCCGACGTGTCTACCAGCGTATACACTGTGCTGCTCTTCTTGCCATACTTGGCATACAACGTGATGTCTTCCGACACATCGAAAGCCGAGCCGTCGCTATTGGTGATGCCGCTTGCCACCTTGCCGGTGAAATTACCGTTGGCATCAAGAACCTTCACACCGGATGAATCGGCAGCAGAGTACCAACCAATCAGCTCCCACGTGGTACCGCCGCCATACTGGTAAGAGCTTGCGCTTCCGTAACCGTCCAGCAAACCAGCATCCGTGATGGTCTTTTCAGCCGTCTGACCGTGATAGCTCAGCGTTACCTTGCACGCGCTCCATTGCGCCTTCAGCGTGGCATCTTGCGTCAGTTTCCACGTGTAGCTGCTACCATTTTGCGCCACCAGCCCGGAGGCCACTGCGCCGCTGGCGTCCAATGTGCCGTCAGCATCCAGCACCCTGTTGCTGCCGCTATACCAGCCTTCTACGCGCTTGTTGGAAAGCGAAGCGCTGACCAGGGAATCTTCAGGCACCATCGCATCATAATTCACCGAAAGGGAAGCCGGCGTGGCCGTCCCGCCGTTCGCATCAAACGTCACGGTATACGTCCGCTCCACCCAATGCGCATACAGCGTCGTGTTGTCGTTAACGGTGAAGCTATCGCCCACGTCATAGGCCTTGGGGCCATCGGCGCTAGTGGCCCAACCGTCGAAGGTGTAGCCCGTGCGCTCGAGGCTGCCTTGGTCAGGCAGCGTGATGGTACTGCCCGCAACCGCCGTCTGGGACGCAACGGAGCCCGTGCCGCCATTCGCGTCAAACTCCACGGTGAAGTTGACCTTAGGATACAGACGCATAACGCTGCCCTCAGGCGCGCAACCACCAGCACCCGCCGTGTCAACCATGCCGTCCAGCAACGCGTTGGTCAGACGCACACCCGTTGCAGCAGAAAGCAGGTTGTGACCCTTGTTGGCGCCATCGCCGTTACTGTTGGTGCCGCACATGGCGCCTGCCGCGCTGTTGGCGGAGTACAAATCGATATGCGTGTTGTCGTCTTCGCCCGTCACCTGCACCTTGGTGCCCTCAAGGCTTAAGGCGTGGTCATGCTTGCCCGCAACAGCGCCAACGTAATACGAGGAAACCGCACTGTCATAGAGGCCGATTTCCATTTGCGCACCGTCGCTCACCGCAACCAAAACACCGCTTGATCCGAAGCCCGCGCTGGAGTTCTTCCATTGGCCCACCACGCCACCGGCGTAGCCATAATCGGCCGAAGCAGTGCTGGTGCCAAGGAGCACCTGCGCGCCGTCAGCAACTTCCACCAACGGCTGGCCATTCTTGACCACAACGCTGCAGGTACTATTGTTGGCGTAGCCGAAGACACCCGCCGCAAAGGCAGACTTGCCGGACCCTGTTGCGTTGGCCATAACCGAAAGCGCAGCATCGGTTCCTGCAACCTTCACCTGCGCGTTAGTCACCGCAACCGCACCGGCAAATCGGCCAAACAGGCCACCCGTAATGGCGCTTTCGTTAGCAGTCTGGCCCTCAACGGCAAGGTTGCCGCCCGTCACGTTGGCCGCCAAACCGTCAACCGCCTGGGCAACGCTTCCTGCCGCACCACCAACGCAAACCGCCTTGGCGCCCGTCGTCGCTCCCTTTACCGTCATGCTTCCGTCAGAAACGTCAAGCTCAAGGTTGCTCGATGCGCTGCGCACGCGACCAACCAAGCCACCCGCACACGTTTCGGAGCTGCCAACGCCTTGGCCCTCAATCGCCACGTTGCTGGCGCTTGTTTCCAGCTTGGCGTTGGTAAGCGCTGCGGGGTTGCCCGCCACGCCGCCAACCAGCGCATAACCAGACATCGATACGCCCGTGACCTGTGTGGACGATGTTCCGCCCAAGGACACCGCCACGTTGCTGGAGGCTGCCTCGGCGAAGCCCAAGGCACCGCCCGCACACACCAGACCTGCGGTTTCGTCAACGTGGACCTTCAGCCCAGCACTTCCCTCAACCGTCAGCGAAGCTTGGTCAAGTGTGCCCTTCGTATGGCCAACCAGCCCGCCCACGCCAACGTAGTCAGAAGAAGAACCGGCGCTCACGTCAACCTGCGCGCTGCCCGAAACGTTAGCCGTCACGTCAGCCAACGGCGCAGTTGCCAAATCCAAGCCGACCACACCACCGACGGACACCATGCCCGCACCTGCAGCGCTGGCCTGGCCATTTACGCTAAGGGAGCCACCCGAAGCATGCAGGGCCACATTGCCCAAAGAGTAGCTGGCATAACCAACCACGCCACCAGCGTAGTTCCCGGCAGACGTTCCCGCGTCTCCACCAGCCGCCACGCTAATCTGCGCACCACCTGAAACGTCCAGCACCACGTCGTTAGCCGCCTGCGCAGTCTTGCTGTTACCGCAGTCGCCTATCACGCCGCCTGCAGCAACGTTCGTGCTGGTAGAAGACGTTGTTTGCGCAGCAACCGTCAGCGTGCCAGCATTGGCCGCGCAAGAAACATCGCCAATAACGCCATCAGCCGCAGCGGTGCCAACAACGCCACCGGCGCGGGTACGCCCCTTCAAGCCGCTGCTGGACTGGGCGGAAAGCGAAATATCCGCACCGTCGTTGATCAGGTGCACATGGGAGGCCGCTCCGTCGGTGCTACCCAGCGCGCAACCAATAACGCCGCCGACGCTCAGGTCGCCTTCGCCCATGGCAGACGTCGCGTCGTTTCGCACGATGATCGATCCGCTATAGGCATGAAGCGTCACATTGGAGGCCGCCTTGCGGGAATCGCCCACAGCGCCGCCGTAGCTTTGGTGTTCAGGCGAGCTTCCCTCAACCGTCAATATGCCGTAGTGGTCAAGCGTCAAACCGTTGATGATCCCTTGGGCGAAGCCCAAAGCGCCACCCGCAAACGAGCGGCTGCTTTCGCTGTTGGCCACAACCGCCACGGTGGAACTGCTGGGAATGGTTACTTCTACACCGCTGATGCTGCTCTTCGCCGTGCCTAAGACGCCGCCCGCATGGGCATTATTGGCGCCCGCCGTTGCGGTCACCTTAAGCGATGCCGGCAAGGTTTGGGCCACCAGCGACGTCACGTCGTTGTTGGCGCAGCCCACCAGGCCGCCCGCATGGGCGCCGTAGGCCGTGGCATCAACGTTGCCAGTCTGGCTGTTGTTGGTGGCTGCGATGTCAAACTGCGCGTCTGCGCTCACCTGCACGCCCGCAAGCGGCGTCGCGCTGGTGGACAGGCCTACCGCGCCGCCCGCGGCGGCGTTCGAGTTTTCGGCGTTGCCGCTCAAGGTTGCATTCACGCTCAGCGCACCTGAGCCTTCAATGGTGCCGCCCACTGCGGCCGACGCATAGCCCACCAAGCCGCCCGCGTCCGCACTTAGATTCTTTGTGGTGGTATCCAGCGTGCTGTTAAGCGTTACCGGGCCATTGACCTGCAGCGTTACGCCCGAAACGTCCGCGGTTGCCACGCCGAAGAACGCGCCCACATCGGTGCGTTTGGTAGCGTCCACCGTGGCGGCAGAAAGCGTCAGGCTGCCGTTGACCGCAATGGTGCTGTCCAACGTGCCGCCGCTGTAGTTTGCCGCCAGCAAGCCCACGCGCTGTGCCGTGGTGGCGGCTGTTGCGTCAACCGCACCTGCAACGTCAATGTTCATCTGCAGGCTGCCGCCGCTGATGGTGTTGAACAGGCCTGTGGACGTGCTTCCGTTCTTGGTGACCGCCGGCAGGGCGAAGCCGCCCTCCAGCGTCACCTTCAGGCCGTCCGTCTGCGTGTAGTTGCCCTTGAAGTCGCCGATCACGCGCCACGTCTGGTCCAGCGCAATCTGATGCGTCTGCGTATAGGAAACGCCCGCGTCGCGCAACTTCTCGGTAATCGAAGAGTCCGGCACCGACCCGTCAACCGCAGCGGCTACCGGGCCCGTCATGCTGTTGAGGGCCCAGCCCAAATGCATCAGCTGGCTGGGCGTGCGCACCTGGTTGGCGGCCGGCGAGCCGCCTTCGGCAAACGTGGCACCAAAGTCCCACGTGTAGGAATAGGTTGTGGCCAGCTTGCTCAGAAGCTGCTTGTTGGAAACATTCGCATCAGTGCCGTAGAACAGCACGTAGTCTTCGCCATTCAGCGTAACGCGCTCAGACGCTTGGCCATAGCTCCAGCCCGCGGCCAAAGCGACCGTGCCTTCCTCGTCGTAGAACTCCGCCAGCAGCAAGACGCCGTAGGCGTACGCGTCAATGCTGTTGCTTTCGCCCAGCTGCGTGGCTTCCTGCACCGCGGCGGCATCGCCCGACAGGTCAACCTGGTATCCCTGGTAGCCCGTCACGCTTGCGCCGTCCAGCTCGAAGTAGCCCACGTACGCACGACGCTTGTACCACTTGGCGTACAGCGTGTGGTCCTCGTCTATGGTCACCTGCGTGGAAGCCGTCACCTTGATGCCGCCGCCGTCAGGTTGCGTGTACCAGCCAGCAAACGCATAGCCGTCAGCCGTGTTGCGCGTAGGCGTCGGCAGGCTTCCGTATTCCTTGCCCAGGGTGACTTCCATGCTGGTAGGCTCCACGCTGGCGCCTTCACCCGCACTGAAGGTGACCACAATGGTCTTGGCTTCCTCCCACTGGGCATACAGCGTGGTGCCCTGGGTAATAAGCTCTCCCGCCACATAGGACACGCCGCTGCCGGTGGGGCTAGTGTTCCAGCCCGCAAACGCACGGCCCGCAGCATCGGTCGGGATGTCGCTTATCACCGCATGCGTCTGGCCATCCTTCACCGAGTAGCTGGCGAATTCGGATTCGCCGTTGTAGTACGCCACGGTGAAGTAGCCTTCGCCCGAGCCTTCGGTCTCGTTTATCAGGTTTAGGGCGCGCACATGGAAGACCTCGTCCACCAGGGCGCCTTCGCTGTTCTTGCCCACCACCAGGTGCACCGTGAAGTAGCCGTCCTGGTATGTGACGCTTTCCACTTTGGCGCCCAAGTCGTAGTTGTAGTCGGCTCGGCCGATCAGCCGGTTAACGCTGCTGGTGCCGTCTTCGCTGGTCAGCGCAAGCTGACCGAACGCGTCCACCACCGCGCCGTTGCTGTTGAGCGACTTCAAATACGCCAGCGAGTTCTTGTTGCCGTAGTTGGTGCTGAAGAACGAGTCCACCTGGTACTCCACGCCGGCTTCCAGCTGCTCGGACATCGACTTGTTGGGGTCAAGCCCCGGTCCGTCGATTCGCGTGGTATAGCGAAGCTCGTTGCTGATGACGGTCTCTAGCGTGGAGAAGAGTTGCTGCGACTCCGAAGTGGCCATGGACTTGCCAAACTGGCTGGTAGACATGCTGACGCCCAGCACCAAGCCCAGCGTGACCAGGCCTAAGACGGCAATGGCTATCAGCATCTCGGCAATGGTCATGCCGGAGGTGTTGCGTGGCTGAGCATACGCTTTGCCGGTGCGACCCGGTGCCTGCACCTTAGCAGCATCTGATATGTTGAGGCCCTGTGCCATGTGTGCCTAATCCGTTACCCTTTCCCTTTACCTATTCGTCATAGGTGTAATACAGGTAGCTGCCCTTTTCTTCCGTCGTCTGATAGGCCGAAACCCTATCCACCACGCTGGTGGCGCCCTGCTCATGAGTAATGCTGACCGTCGACTCAACCGGCGTCGCATTGGTGAAGTTGAAGATGGTCTCCTCGGGCGTTATGGCCGCGTTCACGCGAGCGGATGCAACCACCGCTATTGCCAGCGCAGCCAACGCAAGCATGATGACCAAAAAGGCAATCAGCGTTTCCACCAGGGTCTCGCCCTGGGTGTCAGCCAGGCGCTTGCGCAGCCCCGTCAAGGTAGCAGGGCGCTTGGCAGGTTGGCTCTGCTTTTGGCTTGTCAGCTTCATCATGCCGTTGCCCCCTAGCTGTCCTTCACCGTGGAGTAGAACACGCTGTCCCACGTCCAGGTAGTAGTGGTCGTCTTCACGTTGCCGTCGGTTTTCACCTGCGGCGTGTCTTGGTGCGCGTTCAGCGTGGCGTACAGGTAGCCTTCGCCGCTGCCTTCATAGGAAGGCGTGAAGGTAAGCACCATCTGGTAATTCTTCTCATCGGCGTCTTCGCCGGTATGGGCCCCATGGCGCAGGGTCATCTTGGCCCCGACGTCCAAGCTCACGCCGTCGACCGTGGCCATAACGGTGAACTTGCCATTGGTGTAGTCGGCAGCAGCCTGCCCGCCAGCCAATATGAACTGCAGCGCCGTGTCCAGCTCGGTCCTGAATTCGCCGGTGGTGGACCAGGTGACGTCGGTTGTCACCTTGCCGTCGGCATCGGTGGTGTCGGTCTGCGTCAGCGTGAAGCTGCAGTACTCGTCGCCAGCGGCGCCGGTGTGCAGCGTTTTGCCCACCACCACTTCAGCGGCGCTTTGCAGCGCCAGTATGCGCTGCTGGGCCGTCTCGTCGTCAGCCTGTTGCTTCACGGTGACCAACGCCGCCGAAACAATGACGGCAATGACCATCATGGCCACAATAAGGCACAAAAGGGCAATCAGGAACGATACGCCGCGCGTGTCGTTCAGGCGCGAAGCAAAACGCGCGGTCAAGCGGCTATATGCAGTACGAAGACGCAACATCTAGCTCACCTTCTCCACAACCATGGAGGCAAGCGCTGCTCTATAGGTAGCCTCAAGGGCGCTACCAGCAATAGTGACGCTGTTCGGCTCCCTTAGGTTGGCAGCAAAGAAGACATCCTGTGCGTTAGTGGTGGCCTCAAGCAATATCGTATAGCCCGCCGATGCGCTTCCTGACGACGCTTTCCATCCAGGATCATAGGTTGCCTTAATGCGGCCATCAACCTGCGTGTACAAAAGCAGGCCCAGGTAGAACCTGCTGGGGCAGGAAACGATCACTTCATAGGTGGCATTTGGCTCAAGCAGGACCGTCTGCGTAGTGGACAGCCTGGTAGTAAGGGTTGACTTAGCCGTGCCGCTGCCGCTCCAAGCACCGACCTCGCTCGTAAACCCGGTAAACGTGCTCCAGCCTGCGTACAAGGTGCGGTCAGCCGTCAGCAAGATCTTGCCGTTTGACGTGTAGCCGTCCACATCGGCGGCCACCGTTCCGTTAGCGTTGAGCACCTTCACGTGGTCAGCTGTGTACCAACCGCCCACCGTGCAGTTCGCGTTGCTGTACGGCTTCAAGTCCGCTGAGGAGAAGCTGCTGGTCACGTAGCTGTCATAAGCCAACTCAGGGTTAGTAGTCGCCGTCGTGCCGTATGAAAGCGTCAACGTGTAGTCGGGCACCCACTGCGCATACAACGTGGTCTTCTCGTTCAGGGCAATGGTGCTGCCCGTGGTATAGCTGGTGCCCGTGCCGTTGGCACGCGTGTTCCATCCGTCAAACACGTAGCCTTCGCGCATGGGTTCATCTTCGCTGGTCAGCGTGTATTCCGTAGCCGTGCCCATGTCTCGCGTGGTAGACGTTGCCCCTCGGTAGTTGGGGTTAAGCGTCAGGTTGTGCGGCTGCGTGACGGTTATGTGGTTGTCGGCCGTGTAGGCCATGCCGTTGTAAGTGTAGGTGGCCCTCACCTGCACGGGAATATCCCCCTCGTCCAGGCGTTCGATGGTCCACAGGTTGCTAACGGTCCCCGATGGCAGCAGTTCGATATTCTGGTCCTTTTCCGTGGCCGTCATGGCCCAGGAAAGGTTTTCGTCGGTTGAGTAGTCAGCACCCGCGGAAGACACCGCCTTCAGATACACCTCTTCAGTCTCGTTCTCCTTAACTAAGACTGAGGAAACGGCCCGCCCATCCGTGTCGAGCACCGAAACCTGCAGGTCAGCCTTCACTTCCAGCGTGAAAGCAGCGTCATAGCTGCCGCTTTGCATGGTCACCGTCGTACTGCCTGCCTTCAGGGCCCTGAAGCGTACCGTGTACGTTCCGTCGTCGTTTTTGGTCACCTTGTCCACTTCGACGATGCCGCTCGAACTGTAAGAGAAGTTGCTAGCATCCAAGGTGCCCAGCTCTTTGCCATTAGCGTTCAGAGTGAAGTCCTGGTAAGCCCAGCCGTCTTCGCCCATCTGGTCAAAGACATCGAAGGACGCACGGGCCTGGATCCAATAGGGACCGTCAACCGGCCATTCGCCGTAGTGCACGTTGACCTGGTTGCCGAAGGTCAGATCCTCCTGCGTCAGGACCGTCGGGAAGGGGTAGTTCTTGCCGTCCAGCGACACATTGCTGCCCGGGAAGCTGTACTTGCCGTCAATGGCAACGCCCGCTTGGTCGTAGGTGGTGACCCACTGCCAGGTTCCCAGCGTATCGTCATGCCCCTTGTTGGGCTTTTCCGAACCGGTGGTGGTCGAAGCGTTAAGCGCGTAGGTAATGTTCTTTCCCGCGTAGGTTCCGCTGGTCAGCACAGCCTCACCCGCAAGCTGATCGTAAGTCACGCTGAGTGCGGCCGCCGTGGTGTTGTCCACTGTTCGCTGCTTGTAGGCAACAGACCTGGGTGCATAGTAGTAGCAGTTTGAAACCGTTACGTTGTTCGACGTGTTCTCGTTGTTGCAGTTGGAAACAACGGGGCAAATTGTTTTCACGGAACTTCCCGTAAGCCCAGACTGGTCAACGTAGGTATAGCAGTTCTTCACCGTTGGTTTAGCCGTTAACGCACCGTAGATACCGTTAGCAGACAAATTGCCGTTACTTCTTGTGAACCAGCCGCCAACCAATCCGCCAAAGTGAATGTTTGTGGAATTGGCGGTCGTACATGCTTGCGAGCCGCCCGCATAGCAATTTTCCAACGTCACGCCGCGGAAGTTGCCTACCAAACCGCCAACGCGAATGTTGCGGCCGCTATTGCTGTATTGCGGGTTAATAAGGATATCGCACACCGCAGCGCAATTGCTCATTCCAACATTGGTAAGGCCAACAAGACCGCCGATGTTGGTGCCGCCATAGCCGCAGTCGTTGCGCTCATCAACAAGGTTATAGCCCGAAACGGTGCAGTTTTTCAGCGTGGCAGAACCGCCGGTCGAGGTGTTGCCCAAACCGGCCATGCCAACGATGCCGCCCATGCAGTACCAATTGCGAGAGCCATCCGTGTCCGAGCTGTATTGCGAGTCTGAGCTGGTGCGAATAACGTTGTCGTTTTCGGAATACAGGATAAGATCATGGATTTTCGCACTGATTGCAATGCCAAACAGGCCAACGCATTCCGACTTGCTTTCGATTTCTACGTTCTTAATAGTGTAGGCAGACCCATTATAAGTACCGTTAAAGTATGCCGTGCTCAGCTGCGCAGCGCCCGACGTGGCACTGGTCAATTCGCACATTGAGCCGATGGGGGTGAAGCGATCGCTGCCTTCAGGGGTCATGCTCGCATCCACGTCATGAGTTTGAGTCCACACGTATTTAGCCTGAGTGCCGGTTATGTCCGAGGTGCTTGACCCCTTCACGTACCCTAGGTAGGCGAACGCGCCCCACTTTGTGGGGTTAGACTTGTTGTTGTTAATGTAGTCGTCGTAGTTCATCCACTCGGTGGTGGTCTTCGTCTCGCTGTTCCAGTTGATGTACTGCAACTGGTCGGCGCTGCGGACCTCGTAGGAGTTGTCCGCGCTGCCTGGCGCAACGGACACATCGTGAGGCGTTTCGCCTTCGCCAGCAATCTGGGTGTCGGCGCCGCTAAAGCCCAGCTCAGTGGCGTTGCTCAACGAAAGGGCATTGGCGAAGAACGGCGAGATCTCAAACACACAGCTTTCGGTTGTTGCGTTATCGCCCGTATAGGACAACGTCAGCGTGCCGTTTTGCACGTTGTTGGTACCGCTCATGTATAAGTAGTTGCCCTCGGAAGCCACCTGCGTGTTAAGCGCGAAGAACTTGAAGTTGCGCTCTGAGCCTTCCTCGGTGGAGGCCATCTGCTTCTCCAAGTCGGCAGAGGCATCCACGTTGTAGGTGTTTTCGTCCTCCAAGTTAAGGCCCGTGGCCAGGTTGTTCCACTCCAAGGTGTATCGGTCAAGCTCGCCCGCCGTCAGGTATACGCCGTAACCGTATTCGGCCACCACGCCTTCGTCGTCATGTGCCGTGCACAGCGAGCTGTCCGACACCAACTGCTGCCCGCTTCCATCCGTATTGGCCGAAAGCCCCAGGAAGGTGAAGTGGTAACCGTCGTTAGAGCTGCCCTCTTCGCGCTCCCAATAGAACACGCCCATGGATCCCAGGTTGACTTCGTCTTGCCAGTCGCCGTAATGCACGAAGCTGCCTTGCGCATTTTTGACCACGGCCCGGTACGCAAAGGCGTTGGTGCTGGTAACGGTGTTCCTATGGTTGTAGGAATGGGCAGCATCCGCATAGCCGCTGTCGCTCATGTTGCACAGCGACGCATAGCCTACCGCCGTACCTGCCGTGGTGGAGGCGTTAGCCTTGTACAGATTAAGGTTGCCAACATAAGTATAGGAGCCGCCATCCAGGTAGTAGCAGGTGTCTGACACCGACCCACCCTTGGGGCTGAAGCCAAAGGAGGTTGCCGAACCGCTGGCCGTCAGGGCCGTAGCGCAGTAGCTGTTAGTAACCAAGCCGCTGTTGGCGCCCGCAAAGCCAGCAATGCGCACGTTTCCGCCCTTGGATTCCACAACCTCGATGTGGCCAATGGCATAGCAGTTGCTGATTAGGCCGCTGTCGATGGCACCCACCAAGCCGCCTGCCCGCACGGTTGCGTAGTTGGCAGACACCTCCATCACGGGGAAGGTGGCCTCGCAGCTGGAAAGCGAGCCCGAGTTGCCGCCCACCAAGCCGCCCAAATAGTAGACGTCGTTGGCGTAGGCATGGACCGCGCCTTCCGATCCTGCCAGATAGTAGCCTGCCACCGCGCAGTTGGTGGCAGAGCCCGAAGCGGCGTTGTAGCCAACCAGCGCGCCCATGTACACGCTCTGGTTTTCCGCGGCACGGCCTTCGCGCTGCACACGATAGTTAGTGCCGCCCTCGGTGCTGTAGTCCGTACGCAAAACCACGTTCTTGATGGCGCCCTGGTTGTAGCCGACAAAGCCGACATAGTTGCCCTCGCCAGTCACGAAGCTTACGTCGGTGATGCTATAGCACTGGCCGTTGTAGGTTGCACGGAAGGCTTCGTGGTCCTGCCCGCCCATGCCGATGGGCTGCTGGGCGTCCACACTGGCACGATTGCCGAAGGTGTTCCATTCGTATTCGGCGTAGTCGATGCTGCGTTCCTGCAAGTAGGTGCAGGTGCTGGTAACGTCGGCGTAGCCGTCGTAGTAAAGGCTAAGGTTGTTAAGATGGCGCGCACTGCGCACGGCAATGTCTTCTCCCGCCACGCTAGGAAGCGGCGCGTTGGGATCCATCAGGTAGCCCACCGTCTTAGCGAAGTGCGGGTTGAAATAATAGGCATCCTCGGCGGATTCCGTGGTTGCGCCCTTGATGGTCACCTTCTGGTAGAAGCCGTCAACGGCCGCCGTCGGATTTACGACCGTTGTATCCAGCGGGTAAACCTCGTAGTTGGAATCCGACCCGTATACCGTGTAGGAGTTGCCTGGCAGATACGTGTCGTTTCCGCCAACAGTAACAACCACTTGGCTTATGTTGGTCGGAGCCGCGCCCTGCTTGTAGACGATGCCGTAGCCATCGCCAACCACCCTGGAGCTCGACTTCAACGTGGACTCAACGTTGGCTCCGAAGAAGCCGCACGTGCCATCGGCGTACACCTCGAAGTAGACCAGGTACCCTTCCTGGAAGGTGGCCGACCAGTCGCCATAGTGGTCATGCGCGGTCAAGCGCGGGTAGGTGTAGGTGGTCAAGACCTGGTCAAGCAAGTTGTAGGGATGCGTGTTGGCTGTATCGGTGGTGAAGGCGTCACCTAAGGCCTGCGCCAACTGGTCGCTGGTGGTGGACGACGATATGCCGCTTGTGCCGCTATGGTCGGTGCCGCTGTTGACGTAGTAGGTATTGGCGGCCTCAGGTCCACCGGATGCCGTGCTGTAATAGGTAGTGCCCTGCGCGTAGTAGCTTTCGACGATGGTGTAGCTGTTTTCCAAGGCGGCAACGCCGTCAATTAGGCCCGCGCCGCTGTCGGCATAGGTAAGGAAGCCCGCCGCGTAGGACGAGGTCACCGACGCGCTTTCGGCAAGGCTTGCGCCCACCAGGCCGCCCACGGCATTGCCTACCAGGTAGCTGTCAGCGTAGCTGGTCTGGATGCCCAGGGTTGCCTGGGCAGAGGTAACGGCGCCCACTAGGCCGCCGGCGCTGCCGGTATTAGCCGTTCCCGCCACCGTGGAAGCGAAGGAGTCCTTGATGGACAGGCTGGCCTGCTGGCCCAAGGCGCCCACCAGGCCGCCGACGTTTTCGCCCGTTATCCAAATGTCCGCGTTGGTCTTGCCGCTGATGTCAGCCGCCGTCAGGTACACCTGGCAGTTCTGGATGGTGAGCGCGCCCGCGTTGGACGACACCGTGCCGTCAGACGCAAACGATCCCACCCAGCCTACCAAGGCGCCCGCAGACTGGGAGCTGCCAGCCGCCACGGAGGTTCCCGTCATCACGATGTTCTTCAGCGTGACTTCACGAGAAGCCGTGCCATCGGCCGAGGTGACCGAAAGGGATTCGAACAGGCCGGCGCTGTTGGTGCCGGCGCTGCCGTTGACCGTCAGGTTGGCAATGACGTGCGGTTGGCTGGCCGTCCCTTGGCCTTCGTAGCCAACCAAGCTGGCGTTATTGATGGGCCTGAAGTTGGGCACGCCGCCCGTCAGGCCGTTGAAGTAGCTTTCGCCATAGGCTTCCTGCCAGGGCGAATCGGCGCCTAAGGCAATGTCGGCGCTTTGCACCGCAGCGGCAACCTGCGACACCACGCCGGACTGGCTGTCAAGGTTCTGCAGGTGGCGCCCGTAAGAAACAACCGCCTGCGTGTTGGTGGAATCATCCGCGAACAGGCTGTTGGTGATTGCCTTTGCGTGCACGTTTTGGCTGACCTGCTGGTTAGCCGGACACGTGACGAAGACCTCCACGGTCAAGTCGGTGCCAGCCACCAACTCTTCGTTGGTGTTGGTGCCGTAGAAATCCGAGTTGTGGCCGCTGCCGCTGCCGTACTGGTTGATGAAGCGCTGTGCATCGGTCGCCAGCGAGTCCAGCGTCAGGTCCAGGCTGAACGAACGGCCCGTGCGCTTCAGCTGGCCGGACACAACCTCCAAGGCGTTTGCGCCCGTGTTGCCCGGAACCGAGGTGGTGCCGTCTAGCGTGTAGTAGCGCTCGAAGGAGTTGCCTTGGGTGTCGGACACCTTCACGCGGAAAATCAGATCGTCCGTCACGCCCACCGGACGCGAGCACGTAATGGCCGCCGACAGCGTCTCTTCGTTGGAGATGGTCACGCTTGGCGTCATCTTGTAGGAATCCGACCCGCCGGCCGAACCCGCGCCTCCATGATAGCCCACTCGCGCACCGTCAGCCAAGCGCATGCTCCTGCTGCGCAGCTGCCCGTCGTACTTGCTGAAGTCGGCCTTGTATTCCGAGGCACAATTTGCGGGGTCGGGATAGAACAAGACCGGACCGCTGAAGTACACCGCGTACACCGTGCCGGTGGCAAAGTTGTATTCGACCACCCAGTGCTGGTTGAGCAGCTCTTCGTCAAGGGTGGAGTCGTCAAACAAACGCTGTGCCGCGCTTCCCTGAGTGCTCAGCATGTCGGAAGTGATGTAGCAGATGGAATCGTTGGCTATGCCGTCTTCCTCCGTGGCGTCAGAAGGAACGCCCTTTATGATGGTTGGCTCCGCCTGACCGTCCACCGGCTGGAAGTACTGTTCGCACCCGCTGGCGTAAAGCTTGCTTAGTTGGTTTTGGGCGGCAACGTAGATGATCTCGGCCTTGGAATCCAACTCCTTTTGGCGCATCTGCTTGGCAATGTCCACAATGCCCGGGATGGCGATGGCCAAAAGAATGACGATGATGGCAACCACCGTCAGCAGCTCGGCCATAGTGAAGCCGCGCTGAGCATTCTCAGCGTTAAGGGTCTTTTGACGCGCTATTGGCTTGTCTGTCGACGCAAAGATGTGTTTTATGGTGCGTTTTGCGCCCACACAAGCCTCCTTCCCTGCAGTACAGGCTGCCCAAACAGCGGATCTACCCGCATTTGGGCACACTGGCATAAACCTAGTTATAAGCCATACAAGTATACCGCCTAATCAGTCAAGTCGCTCCGTTTGACGCACAATCCACACGTAACGTTTTGTCAACGGAAAGGGCGTGACAATGGGGACGCCCAAAAGAAAAGGGACCAGCCGATCACTCGGTTGGTCCCTTGCTCGAGGCCTTAGCGCAAGCTAGCACTTACTTCTGGCTCTTCTTGCGGCGCGCAGCGCTTACGCTCAGCACGCCAGCCGAACCAACGGCCATAACGCCCAGGCCCACAGCCATAGGAATCGTCTGGTCGCCGGTCTTGGTCGTCGAAGACGAGGAGGTGGTCTTCTTGGAAGTGTCCTCCGTCGGGCCGGTGTACTTGTTGGTCAGGTTGTAGCCGTTAACCGCCGCAACATAATTGGTAGGAACATCAATCTCGGCCACCGTGTAGGTAAACACGTCGTTGCCGTCGGAGTCCTTAGCCTGCGGCAGGTGCTCCCAATCGTACGTCCAGTTGCCATTGGCGTCAGCGCTTACGGTCGCTGTATCCACCAGGGCACCGTTGCGGTACAGGCCAACCTTGATGGAGGTCGGACGAGCACCCATGGCGTTTCCGTTGTCGTCCCACGTCTTGGTGCCGGAAACGCTTGTTTCCTCTACCTTGCTCTTATGGACGTTGGTAATGTCGGAACCAGACACAACGCCAGAGTAGATACCGGTATCGCCTACTTCCTCGACCGTGTACTCATACATCTCGCCCTTGTCGTCCTCGGTCGGCAGACCCGCAAACTGGTAGAACCACTTGCCGTCTTCGCCAGCGGTGACCACCTTCTCGGTCACCTTCACGCCATTCTGCAACAGCGCAATGGTAACGCTTTCGGGGCGCTCACCAGAAGCATCCTCGTCATCGACCCAGGACTTCTGGCCCTCAACCACGGTCTCGAAGCCCGTGAAGGTATTCGTTACCGTGGCGTTCAGAGCGCCAGCCTCGGCATCCTCGGCATAGGCAATCTCAACTTCATAGTCGGTGGGCACGTTGGCCTCCTCGACCGTGTACTCGATCTTCGTGCCGTGGTCGCGATACACCGGCAGATCCTCGAAGGTGTAGGCCCAGTTGTTGCTCTCGCTCAGAACCTGGCTGTCAATCTGCTCACCGTCGGCACACAGGTTGACGGTCACAGAAGTCGGACGCTTCTTGACCAGGTTATCGTTGTCGGACCAAACCTTCACAACCGGAATGTCAAGCGTTTGGATCTCATGCGGGTTGGTAACGGTATAGCCCGAAGCAGCGTCGCCCTCAATGACGGCCTCATCGTAAGCCGCCAGGTCACCCTCAACGGTCTCACGCTCGGTAACGGTGTAGACAATCTTGTTGCCGTCGGCATCCATCTCGGGCAGGCCTGCGAAGACGCACGACCAATCGTCGTCGGCCGTCACAACCTGGGTCTCGTAGATCACAGCACCTTCGGGCCACTCGTCGGTGCCCTCATCGGTCCCTTCGCCGCTACCCTGGTTGTCGCCCTCTTCGCCGCCTTCGCCTTCGTCGGTGCTCATAGCGCCAGGTTCATCGTCTGCCGTTGGCAGCATGCCCGTCAGCACGAAGGTGATGCTTTCGGGACGCACGCCATCGCGGTCGTCGTCGTCAGCCCAAGCCTTGGTGGCCGGCACCTCCACCGTCTTCAGCGTATTGGTGAACAGGAACGCCTTCTGCTCGTCGGTGGAGACATCCTTGGTCTCGGTGTCATAGTTGACAACCGCCTTCTCTTCGACGGTGTAGTTGACCTGGATGCCCTCATAGCCAGGAGCGTTCACCGGGCAATCGAAGGTGTAGTTCCAGCCTTCGGCCAGAGTCTTGTTGTCAGGCGTGATGCTCCAAGTGTCGGTGTAAACCGTAACTTCTTCGCCATCAACCGTAATCTTGCCAATCAGGTTATAGGTCAGCGTCATCGGGCGAACCAGCTGCAGCTCGCTGGAGTCGGCAGCCCACTTCTCACCGGCCCACGTCTTTTCAACGCTCACCGACGTCTTGTCCACAGAATGGCTGTTCTTGATGGTCTTGGACCCGCCGATCACAGCATCCACCTAATCAGGCGTGTCAGAGGTGTAGCCCTCAGGCACGGTGGTCTCAGCAACGGTGTACTTAATCTCGGTGCCGCCGTCGCGGTACTTCGGCAGGTCCTCCCAGGTGTAGATCAGCGTGTCCTTGTTAAGCGTGACCTCATTGCCCACGGCCTGGCCGTCGGCGTACAGCGTCACGCCGAAGCTCGCGCGGATGCCGTCCTGGTTGTTAGCGTCATCCCAGAACTTTTCAATAGAGGTCTCAACCGTTTCAGGCGTGTGATGGTTAGTCACCTTGAAGCCGTCCACGGTCTTGGTGTAGCCGGTCGGGACCGTCACCTCGTCCACGGTGTAGACGATCTCGGTGCCGTGCTCGCGGTACTTCGGCAAGTTGGTCCAAGTGTAGGTCAGCTGGTCCTTGCTCAGCGTGACGATCTGGCCCACCGGCGTGCCGTCGGCGTAGAGCTGCACGCCGTAGGAGCCGCGGATGCCGTCCTGGTCGTCCGCGTCATCCCAATCCTTGGTGACCGTGCGCTCGGTCACCTCGGGCGTGTGGGTGTTGGTTACCGCCACCTTGCCGTCGGCGTCCACCACGGCCGCGCCGGTGGCGGTTGAGGCCGTGTAGCCCTCGGGCACGGTTGTTTCAACAACGGTGTAGGTAATTTCCTTGCCGCCCTTCTGGTAGACCGGCAGGTCCTTCCACGTGTAGGTGTCAACGTCCTTGCCAAGCTTGACCTCGGAGCCCACGGCCGTGCCGTCGGCGTACAAGGTCACGCCGTAAGTGGCGCGGATGCCGTCCTGGTCGTCGTTGTCGGACCAGATCTTGGTAACCGTCACCTGGCGAACGTCGTTGTCGCGGCTGTTGGTAACAGTGAAGCCCTTAGAAGCGTCAGAGCTGTCCTTGGCCTCTACCTTCGTGGTGTAATCGGCAACCGTATCCTCAGTTACCGTGTATTTGATGGCGGTGCCCTGATCGCGGTACTTGTACAAAACCGGGCAGCCGTCCTTCTCGGACTCAAAGGTGTAGCTCCAGTTGCCATCCGCATCAGCCGTGACGGTCTTAGAGGCAATCTGCGTGCCGTCGGCCAGCAGATTGATGGTTATCTCGGTCGGTCGCTTGCCGTCATGGTTGTCATCGTCGCTCCAGACCTTTTCAACCGGAATGGTGATGCGCTCGGGATCATGCGAATTCTCAACCGTAAACTTGTCGCTCACCGTCTGGGCCTGCGCCGCATTGGAGGTGTAGTTGTTGGGAACTTCGACCTCCTTCAGCGAGTAGACCGACTCAACTTCGGTGGTGCCCGCCTTGTGCTTCGGCAGGTTGGTCCAGGTGTAGGTCCAGTTGTTGCTGCTGTTCAGCGTAATGGCCGAGCCATATGCATTGCCGTCACGATACAGCTGGATAGAAACGCTACCAGAACGGATGCCGTCGCGGTTGTTGTCGTCCAGCCAGCTCTTGTCCACGCTGCGCGTGGTGGTCTCCAGCTTGTTGGTAACCGTTGCATCAAAGCCGGCGGCTGCACTCATGGTAACGTCCATCGGCGTGATATTGGCGTCGTCGGAGGCCGGATCAATCACCGTGCCGTCAGCATACTTATAGGATGCCTCAGTCAGGGTGTAGCTAATCTGGTTGCCGTTCTTGTCATACTTCGGATAGTTGTCGTTAGCATCGCCAATCTTCGTGCCCTTCGACCATGCGGTCTCGTTCACGATGGTGGTGGTGTCAAAGGTCCTAGACTGGGTTGCCACGACCGTCGTGTCGCCAACCTTGCCCGTCAGGGCGAAGGTCACGCTCTGCGGAAGAGCGCCCCAACTTACCAGGTCAGACACATTGGAAATGCTCTTATCCTCAGAGTTGTTCCACTTCTTTATAACGCTCGGCGTAGCCGTCTGCAGATAGTTGGTGATGGAACCCGTACCGGTATAAGTGGTACCCGTGCTGGTATCGCGCTTCAGCTCCAGATTGGCTATGCCATTGTTGCTGGCCATATAGCTGCTGTTGGTCAGGGCGTTGCCCTCATCGTCTACCAGCGTCTCAATCACGCGGTAGGCAATGGGCTGAATGGTGGTCTTAGTCGTGTCGTTGTAGTTCTTGTACAGCTTAGACCACGTTGCCTTGCCAGTGTTGTCATCGCCGATGACCACCGTCTGTTTACCGCTCTGGCCTGCCAAATCGGTATTAGCTGTATCCCAGTAGTCAGACGCATTATCCTCTGTAACGTTGGTCCAATCACCACCGTTGATGGAGGCCTGCAGCTGGAAGACGACGGTCGGACGCGTCAGGCTCTTCCAGGCGTCATCGCCGCTGAACGTCTTGGTAGCTTCAGCATTAACGGTATAGCGCTGCAGCATGGTCTGGTTGAAGTGGGTAAACACATACACCCCGTCAACCATATCGGAGGTCTTCACGCGCTCGGTGTAGGTATTGTCACGGCCTTCCTTATCCTTGAAGGTGATCTCAACCGTGGCATATTGAGCCTGCTTGATAATAGTGGTGGGCACGTAGAAGTCACCCGTGCTGTAGGTGTTGATGTCGGTGATGCCCGCATTGGCAGCCTTCGTACGCGTCATCTTCATGTTTTCGGCAACCTTAGTACCGTCCGCCAAAGTGACGTTCACCTTGATGCTGTCGGGACGATAACCGTCAACGTTGTAGGTGTCTTCCCACACCTTGTTGATGCGTGCCTGGGTCATATCCAGCGCATCCGTGAAGGCGTACTTGTTGTTTGAAACGGCCACAGAAGCCGTGTCGGGATTGTACTTCCAAGTGGTGTCGGCCGGCTTCAGCTGGTTGCTCGAAGTGTCATCATTAATATAGTGGCTATAGGAGCCATCGGCCCACTTCAGAATTTCTTCAACGCGATAGGTATAGGTGTTGCCGTTAGTGTCGGTCTTGGGCAAAGTTACGCCATTGGCCGCCTTCCACGTCACGCTCCACGAAACGGTAGAGTCAGTTGCTTTGTAGTAGCCAACCACGTTGGAGAAGCCAGCCGTTACATCTGCGTCCGTTGCCGCCACCTTATAGCTAGAGTTATAGCTGTCCTTGGCCTGCACGTATTCCCACGTGGAGCCGTCGATGGTGCGCTGGACAACCATGTAGATGCCAGACGGAACAGCTCCAGCGTTGATGGCGCGCTGCAGCTCGGCGCCCGTCAGGTTGTTGTCCGTTGCAGCGTTCTTCCACGTCTTAGTGGCCGTCAGCTGAGTTTCATCCAAGGTGTTCTTGATGCCGTTGCCGCTGGTGGTCTTCGTGTAGAACTGGACCGCGGATCCGGTTGGGTTGGAGGAATCCGTGCATTCGTCGGAAATGTAATAACGGTACTCTGATCCGTTGTTGGCATACTTGGGCAGGTCTTCCAGAGAAACCTTCCACTGGCTGCTCGATGTGTCGGTCGGCGTGACATCCAGCCAAACGGCCACGTCGGAGTGTTGGCCATAGGTTTCGGTACCAGCAATCGAGTTCACGTATTCGGTGCCGCCCGCCAAGGTGACGCCGTTGACGGTGTTGTCAGCCCACGTACGCATAATGGAAACGTACAGCTTGTCCGGGCGATACGCCTTGTTGTCTGTCAGGTTGTCGTCATTTGCCCATGTTTTAACAGCATCAAACGTGGTCTTGTCGCCCCAGTAGACGTTGTCAATGTCGCCCAACACGCTACCGGTGTACAGTGTTTCGCTTTGCTTTTCCAGCTGGACGGGGCTGGTAATGCTCATGCCCGAAACAGTGTCCTTGACCGCGTATCCGTTGGTCGGCGCCGTGCTCTGGTCGGGGTTGTTGCCCTCAGTCACCCAGTAGGTCAATGGCTGGCCGTTGGGTCCGTAGTAGGGCAGCTGCTCGCCGTTGTCACGATGCTCAAAGGTGTAGAACGCCTTGCCGCTGTCACCCGGCTGCACCGTAATGGTGGCCATGGCAATCGTGTTTGCCTCGGCAATCGGTTCACCGTTGTAGGTCGGCTTTGCCCACAGCGTGAAGGTGGCCGGCGCAATGGAGTCCTTGTCCTGGAAGTAGGTTTCCCAAATCTTGTTGAAGGACACCTTCACATAGGGGACGGTCGGGACGTTGGTGTTTGCGATGGTGAAGTTGTTGCAGGTGATAAGCACCTGATCGTCCGGGTATTCTTCAGCGGCGACCGCACTCACAACGGTGTCATCCACGTAGTAGTAATACTTCTGGCCCCACTCGTTGTAGCGCTTCAGCTTCTGGCCATCGGCCGTTTCGTCGAACGAGAAGTAGTAGTTGCCGTCACCGTTCTGGTTCAGAGTTACGTTGTTGACATAGGTTGCCTTACCGGCAGAAACATAGGCCTCGATTTGGCTCTTGGTTACCGTTTCGGCTTCCTTGCCCGTCGCTTCGTCAACAATAGGCTCGGAAGAAACGTACAGCGAAACCTTGACCTGGGGCATGTCGGACGTGGGGATTGCCCAGTCGTCCTGCATCTTCCACAGCTTGCGGCCGCTGATGGTGCGATCGTCGGTGCGGTAGTTCACCACCGTGCGGGAATAAACCTGGTTGGCTTCCACGCCGTTTACGTCATAGCCGGTGGACAGGATGACGATTGCCCCAGAGCCGTCAATCTTGCCGCCCGTTTCCAGGTCAGCCGTGGCGCGGGACAAAACGTCTTGCGTCTTGATGTCGCCAGACGGGGCAACAGGGCTGTCAACGCCTTCGCTGGCGTAGTAGTTGTCATAAGCGGCAACGTAGTCGGCCTGCTCGGTGGTGTACTTCTCCTGCGCGAAGTAGATGTAGCGGTAACCGTCCGAGTCGTAGCGCGGCTGGGAGCCCAGATCGCAGCTCCACCAATAGTCATTGTGCTTGGTGTTCCACTCGGCATCGATGGCGATAGCGGTAGCGGAAGATTTGGCAGCAGCAATATTGGCAGAGTTGACCTCAATGTCCTTCTCCAGGAAGTACTTCTCGGAGATGCGATACACGTTAAAGTTGATGTCGGGGCGGGCGGTGTCATTAAGAGCCGTTCCGTCATCGCGCCACACCTTATTAATATCAAGGGTGTAGGAATCGGTACGCGTGTTGGTCACCGCGTAAGAGTAGACATCGCCGTTATGGTGGTGCGCCGCATCGGCAATGTAGGGAGCCAGGTCAGTCTGCGAAACGGAATAGGTCTCACCGTCAACCGTGGCGGAGCCGTTCTGAACCGGCACGCCCGCAATGGCGATCTCGCCGATGGAGTAGGTGATCATCACGCCGTTTTCGTCATACTTGTCCAAGTTCTCAAAGGTGTACGTTGCCGACTTGGCTTCCTGCACCGAGGTGGGGTTGAACAGGTTAGCCAGCGCGGACAGAATGTCCATGGATTTCGTGGTGGCCTGGTCGGCCGTGACCGTGACCGGGTCGCCGTAGGGCTGGCCGTTCTTGTACAGCTGGAACGTTGCCGGCAAATTGGAGGCGTCAATCTCGCCAACCTTCCACGTCTTGGTGAAGGTCAGGCTCAGCTTGCCCTTGCGCACGTTGGTAACGGTGTACAGCGCATGGTTGCCGCTGCCGCCGCCCTCGGTGTACACGTTGTAGGCGTAGTCCAGGCCGTGGTCTTCGCCGTCGGCCTCTTCCAGAACGCTGACGATGGTGGTGCCGTTGCGATAATCAGAAGCGTTGGTGGACTCGTTGGAAACAGCAACGCCGCCAGCGGTGACTTCCTTCACCACATAATCGGCAACCGTTGCATCGCCTTCTTTATTAATGGTGACGCGCTGATACCAGCAATTGGAGGCGTTCAGCACCACAGGCTCGGTAACTCGATCGCCCACCTGGCCGTTTTCGTCAACCTTGAAGATGGCAGCATAGCAGTCGCGCCTAGACAGCAGGTCCAGGTCGTCCTTCCACTGCTTGTAGATGTCGAAGACCAAGGCCTCACCTTCGCCTTCCAAGGTGTTGACGAACGTGCCGTTGATCAGCGGAACCACAACGTTGCCCAAAACGGTGTCGGTGCCGTTCTTGAAGTAGTGCTCGGTGTAAGACCAGCCGCGATCCTGCGGATCGACAACGCCGATTTCCTCAATCGTATAAGTGATCTCAGCGCCGTTTTCGTCATAACGATTGAACAGGTCGATCATTTCCCACGGATTGGTGTTGTCGACTTCGCCGGTAATCTTGTCATCGATCTTGATGACCGACTTGTCCTGGTAGACCGTGATTTCGCGCGAGGTGCCGTCGGTGCCCGTCAGGGAGTAGACAACGCCCACGCCCTCCATGTCGTACTTCTCGCCGTTAACATAGGTGTTGCCATATTGGTCGGTGGTCACCTTGTAGCCGCCGACGTACCATTCCTTGGTGGCCTTGACCTCAATGTTGCCCACCAGCAAGTTGGTGGTCACGTTGGTCTGGGGATCATAGGAGGGCTCAAAGAAGGCCGTGGTGGGCTCGGTTCCGCCCAAAGCGCCAGGGCCGACCAGGCCCACGTTGGCGGTCTGGTATTGCGGCTCCTCGGCCGAGGCGTCCACAACCTGAACGGGGGTCATCTCGGTTGCGCCGTTGACCCACATGCCGGTTTCAATCCAGCGGTAAGAGACCTCGTAGCCTTCTTCGTCGTAGGACGGCAGTGTTGTGCCGTCACCAATGGCGAAGTCCTTCGTGGGAACTTCCGCGCAGAAGCCGTCCACGACCGTGGTGACGCTGTTGCCGGAAGCATCGGTGTAGGTCTTCCAGCTTTCGTCGGCCACGCCCTTGGTCTGCAGCGTAAACTGGACCTTGGTGTCAACCATGGACTGCATGGACTGCGCCTTGAAGATCTTCGTGGACTCGGCGGAGGTCGTGCCCGTGCGCTTGTTGGTAAGCTGCGAGCCGTTCAGGGCATACTTGCCGTCGCTGAAGACCTGCTTGATGGAATCCTTCTCGCCCGAGGTGGAGTTGTCGACGATCTTCGTGTACGGCGCGTTCACGCCCTTCTCCAAGGTGAAGTACACGTACTTGTTGCCCATCAGGTCGTACTTGGGCAAGGCGTCATAGCCCTCTTCCTGGCCCATGACGATATCGCCGTCGACCTTGGGAACGCTTGCCTGGTCATAGCCCTGGACGGGGCTGATCTTCTCCAGATCGACAACGTAGTTGCCGTTTTCGTCAAGTTCCTCAATGGCGCGATACAGGAACAGCGTGCAATTGGGGCGGCCCGTCACGTTGTTGCCGTCCAGCCACGTTTTGGTGGTGGTGTAGGAAGTGGAGCCGCACAGCGTGTTGGTCAGCGTGCCGTTCTTGAACAGGCCGGTCGTCTCGTTGGAGTAGTTGTCGACGTTGCGGACATAGGGGCTGTAATGATCGCCGCTGGGAAGCTTCATGCTGCCCTCAACAATGTAGTAAGCCCAATCGTCACCGTTCTCGTTGAAAGCGGGGGCGTTGTCAATGGCGAAGGACCATTCATTGTCGCCCGTTTGGGTGATGATCAGCTGAGCATCGGGGTATTCCACGGCAGAGCTGGTGGAGGTGCCGGCCAAGTAACGATAGACCGTCAGGTTGCTCTTCGCTTCCTCGATGCTGGGGCGCTGGTTGGTGGAGTTGGAACCGTCACGCCAGACCTTGGTGGAGGTGTAGTCGGTGTCAACCGTGTTGCGGATGGTCTGGTCATCTACGTATTCGGTGGCGTACACGCCATCCATGGCGGAATAGTTCTGCTTTACGCGGTACGCAATGTTAACAGTGGAGGAACTGGTGGTGATGGTCTTGGGCAGAATGTAGGAAAGGGTTGTGCTCCATGTAAGGGTGTCGGTGGTCAAGCCGCCGTTCAAAGCGGTGTTCACCTTGTCGTAGTCAACATAGGTCCCTGCTGTTTCGCGGGTAAGAGCGGTCCACGTTTCGCCGCCGTCAAGGGTGTACTCAAGGTACAGGGCGCTGGCGCCCTTGTAGGCCTCGGCGGTGGGACGAAGATGCTGCTCGTCAGCGTTGTCGTTCCACTTCACCGTGAACGTCAGGCTTTCGTAGTAGGTAGTAGAGGAAGTTGCAGCAAGCAGCATGGGGGTTTCTTGCTCGACCTGCTGGGCGGGGATGTCTTCGATTTCGGCCAAAGCCACAACGGAGAAGTGGTCGATGTCGGCCTCAATCTTGCCCTCGGACACGATGTTGGCTTCCTTCAGCTCGCTGGTGGCATGAACGAAGATGGCGTTTTCGGCCTGGATGGCGGAGTCCTCGATGGTCACCTTGACCGAGCCCGCAGGCTCAACCGTGTTGCCCTGAGCGTCAGACAGCGTCACATCGTAGGCAACAAAGCCAGCCAGCTGCTTGCCCGAGGGAACGACGTCCTTCAGCATGCTTTCCACGTCGGAGCCCGTCAGGGCCTCGGCCTTCAAGGTGGTGCCAGCGGGCAGCACGCCTTCAGCGGCCTCGATGGTCAGCTTAACGCCGTTGTCGTCGGTGGACGTCAAAACCGTAGCACCAGAAGCGGTGTTCTCGGTGGCGTTAGTGTTGGCGTTTGCGTTAGCGCTCTCGTTGCCGTTGCCGTTGACGTGGACGACGTGGTGGACCTCGTCGCAGACGGGCGCGGTCGGCCATATGGAC
>R19__coassemble_120_pt1 | contig 44477 bp, 25 predicted proteins | sample R19__metabat2_low_PE_004 | metagenome-assembled genome bin R19
TGGCCTCGCTCCCTACACGTTGAACAGGTGGGGAGGGCGGCCCCTTCGCCCTGCGAAAACCGCTCGCGTACCTCTTGTACGCCACGCGCCTCTCTCGCGCGGATGGCCTCGCTCCCTACACGTTGAACAGGTGGGGAGGGCGGCCCCTTCGCCCTGCGCTCGGCGCTCACGTACATGGGTGCCGAGCGCTTTTTTTGTGGCTTGAACTGCATTTTCAAAAACGGATTGTAGGGATATATACAGGGCCCTTCTCGTTCCTTTTTCAGTTATATCTTTTTTGAAAAATAGCCTTATGGAAGTATAATATTGCGATAGTAATACTTTCAAAAGGAGTCATAGCGATGAAGAAAAAGTTGCGCGCTTTTGCGGCGGGTATGCTTCTTGCCGCTCTGATGCTGGTTCCGCAAACTGCATTTGCTGTCGAATGCACATTACAGGGTGCTGGCACGCAGAATGACCCGTACCTCATCGGCACTGAGGCCGATCTTATAAACTTCCGTGACGTGGTTAACGCCGAGGCCCATTCCTATAGTTCAACGGGCGCTTATGATGGGGCGTATTTTGCGCTTACCGCCGACATCGCGCTTGCGGAAAGCACGGTGGAGGGCTCCTTCAATTCTTCAAATACGTCCATTGGCACCACGTCAACTAACGCTTTCTATGGCAATTTCGACGGGCGCGGGCATAGCGTGTCGGGGCTCGACATCACCGCATCGTCGAACTATGTGGGACTGTTCGGCTATGTTGGCGGCAGCAACCAGAAGAACGCCGTGAGCATCGCGAACCTGGGCGTTTCTGGCACCGTTAACGGCACCAGCGCCTATTACGACATCGGCGGCCTTGTCGGCAACGTGGGCTCGAACAGCTCCTTCGCTGTGACTATCGAGAACTGCGTGAGTGGCGTGGAGGTTACGGGCGCCTATGCGGTGGGCGGCATCGCCGGCAGCGTGGGAAGCAATACCTCTGTTCGCAACTGCTTGGCCACGGGCAGCGTCACGGGCGCTGACAAGAGCACTAGCACCACCAATAAGCAAATGGGCGGCATCGTGGGCTACTGCGGCGGCACCACCAAAGGCGAAATTTCAAATTGCCTGTTCACAGGTCAGATTAAGCCCACAGCTGCGGCGTTGGTGGCTTCTACCACCAAGACCATCAACCAAACCGTGAACGGCATAGCGGGATACATCTCGGGCACATCGGCACAATATCCGCTGACGGCCTGCTATTACGTCAAACAGCAAACGGCGGGCGTGCTTTCGTTCCACTGCGGCGGCGATGGCACCGATGGCGCCGAGGTCGCATCGCGCATCGTGGACGCAACGTCGGAGGGCTTCACCTGGGATAGCACCGTCGCGGCGCTGAACGGAGGAGCCACGCAGGCGGCAAGCGCCTGGCAGGTGAATGGCAACGGCCAGCCTTCCCTGCTTTGGCAGCTAGGCGATGACGCTGCGGCGTTTACGGTAACGTTTGATCCGGCCCCCGGCGCTTTCGGCTCGGACGTGGAGACGGATGAGCAAGGCTGCCTTATCCAGCAGGTGCGTGCTGGCGAGAATGCCTGTGCCCCTGCCGATCCCACTGCCACGTCTGGCACGGTATTTGCTGGTTGGTATGTGGATGCGGATGACAGCGGAGCCTACAGCGAAGGCGATACCCTGTACGACTTCAACGCTTCGGTGAGCGCGGACATCACGCTGGTGGCGCGCTACAACGAATACGTGGCCGACACCTTCATCGGCCTGGGCGAGGAGGGCGCGCCGGCGGGCACCGCGGCCGACCCCTTCCTCATCTCCACGGAAGCCGACCTTGTTAACTTCGCCGCCAGCGTGAACGGCAAGCGCGTGGTCAACGGTGTGTGGCAAGACACCGAATCGGGCGCGCACGACTACGCGGGTCTCATGGTGTGCCTGGCCCGCGACATCGAGCTTACCAGCAGCTTCACGCCCATCGGCATCGGCATGAACACCACCAACAACCTTGCCACGCCCGTGTGCTTCAGCGGCACCTTCGACGGGCGCGGCCACACCATTAGCGGCCTGCGCTTCAGCAACGCCTCCAACCCCTCCATCGACACCAACATCCACGGACCTCAGTGGTATAGCGCGCTTTTCGGTGCCGTGAGCGACGCCAGCGTGTTGAACGTGGTGGTCAAGCTTGACCCGGCGGCCACCTTTGGCGTGAGCACCCTGGCTTCCGAGGCCAGCGCGGGGCTTATCGCCCAGGTGGTAAGCGGCACCAACATCGTAAGCTGTTGCGGCGTGAAGGGTGACATGGGCGGCGGCTCGGCTCACATCTCCGGCCTGGTGGGCCGCGTTGAGGCGGGCGTGCTTTCGATGGATCACTGCTATCACCAGGGATCTGTCACCACGGGAAATTCCGGTGGTGGCTTGGTGGGTGCCGCCACGGCCACGGTGAAGATAACCTCGTGCTATCAAGCTGGGGAAGTGGCCTCCACCAACACCAGCGAATATGCGGCGCGCTTCTTCGGCCAGCTGGTGGGCACGGGCCAAACGTTCACGGTTGTGAACTGCGCTGCTTCGTCTACCGAGGCGCTCGCGGGCGGCAACGCCACGGCCTCTACCAGCGGGTGCCTAAGCGGCGTGGGCGAATGGAATGCGGAAAACGTGCAGGCGGCCTTGGGCGCTCAGTATTTCGTGTACGCGGAAGATGCCGCTACGCCGCCCGAGTTCGGCTCGCAGCAGGCAAAGGCGAGCTACGTGGTCTCCTTTTCCAAGGGAGATGACGTGGCAGGCGCGCTGCCTTCCTCGGGTAAATTCGAGGCGGGGGCCACCTACACCGTTCCTTCAAGCAGCCTGACCCGCAAGGGCTATGTGTTTGCCGGTTGGGCCTTCGCGGATGCTTCCGAAGATGACCCGGTACTCTATGGGGATGGCGACACTTTCGTCATGCCTGAAAGCAATGTAGCTCTTGTGGCCCAATGGAAGCTTGCGCCCGCAACCGAAATTGCTACCGAGGCGCAATTGCGCACTTTCGCCGCCGACGTGAACGCGGGCACCATCGATACCGACAACCAGCGCTATGTTTTGACTGCAGATATTCTGTTGACCGGCGATTTCACGCCTATCGGCAATGACAAGCACCCCTTTGAGGGCGTTTTCGATGGCCAAGGGCATGTGATCTATGGTCTGTCGGTGACCGACGATACGCTTTCCCAGCCAACGACCGATCGCGCGTTTGCGGGGTTGTTTGGCTACGTGTATGGCGCTGACATCATGAATGTGGGCGTCGAAGGTGCGGTGAACGCGCCTTCCGCCACCTATGCGGGCGGCTTGGCCGGCTTGACTTCGGGCGGTGCGGCATCGGGCAATGTGCCAGAAGACATGACGCGCATCAGCGGCTGCTATGCGCGGGTTGACGTGACGGCCGTCGGCCGTGTGGGCGGGCTTTTGGGCCACGCCACGCGCACGAGCCTGGCCGATTGCTATACCGCAGGCAGTGTGACGCTTGCTAAAGGCGGAGCCATGGCAGGCGGATTGGTGGGCTACTACCAGTCCGCGTCGCTTTCCAACACGGAGGCCATGGCGGTCACGCGCTGCTACACCATCGCCACGGTGCATGTGCTGGGTGAAGACGCTTACGCAGGAAGCTTGTTTGGCCAGGTGAGCGAAAGCTACGCCAAGGTGACGCGATCGGGGGAGTGGAGTCGCGCTACCGGCATGTACGTGCTTGGGAGCGCGCTTCCGGCATATTACACGGAAAACATCACCGATGGCCCCATTGCCACCACCTCTGCGGCGGACGCCATCTATGAGCGCAGCGCTTCCGAGCTGAAGAGCGCGTCCTTGCTGGAAGAGCTAGGAAGCGCCTTCAAGGCCGATGCCACGGCAGCCGCCCGTCAGCTAAACGGCGGGTACCCATTGCTTAGCTGGCAGCAGGTGGCCGATGATGACCGCATGATCACTCTGAAGGTGACGCCAGCTTCCGCCACGGTGACGATGACCGATGCCACCACGGGTGCGGTGATCGAAGAGGCCAGCAAGGGTCAATATCCGGGCACGTTGTGGTACTTCGTGAACCCGCTGCATGGGTACACGGTAAGCATCTCTGCTGAAGGGTATGAGGCGCAAACGCTGGATATCCCAGCTTCGGCCAGCGATTATTCGCAGACCATCGAACTTGAGCCCATTGAATATTCCATAACCTATACGCTTTTTGGCGGCACGTGGGCAAAGGGCTATACCGCTCCTGCAACCTACACCGTTGAAGATGCGGTGACGCTGCCTGCGGCCGCTGACCTTTCCAAGGAGGGCTTCGACTTCCTGGGCTGGAAGACCTCCGTTATGGCGGATGACTACGTGACGGACATCCCTGCCGGCTCTATGGGCAACGTAACGCTTTTCGCTTGGTGGCAGGTGCAACCTGATGCGCCTTGCACGGTATCGGATGAGCCTTTCGCCGCAAACTTCTACCTGGTTACTTACACCGGGGAAGCGCAGGAGGGAAACGTTCCCTGCATTTTGGGCGAGCCTCTTGTCTGGAACGGGTCGGCATACGTGACGCTTATGCCGCTCGAGGACGCCCAGGCATTGAAATACAGTGATTTTTCGCTGGTTGCGGGCACGCCGCCCCAGTCGATGAGCCTTGATTTGAACGGCAACGGCAGCGTGAACATCGTGGACGTGCAGATTGCCTACGATTTGGCTTGCGGCGTCTATGAAGGCTTCGATGCGCTTCCTGTGAGCGCGTGGCTTGCGGCTGACGCCAATGGCAACGGCTACTTGGAGGCTTCTGATGCGCTGGTCATCCAGCGCGCTGTTCTTGGTAAACAATGAGACAGAACACCCCAGGGGTGCTTTGTCTCATTTTGTTGGTAGGTGAACGGGAGAGAGTTGTGACGAAAATGGGGAAAAAGGGTATTTTCGGCGTATTCGCAGCGGCGGCGCTGGTTGGCGTTCTTTGCCTTGGCGTGGTGCTGCCAGCGTTTCAGTCGTCGACCAAGGCGGCATTGCCGGAAAGCGAGACGGTCGCATCGGCGGTGTATCCGCTGGCGGAAAGCTATTCGAGCGAGGCCGAAGCTCAGTTTGCAAGCGTGATGCATATTGACAACGGCACGGGAGAGACCCTCACGTTGGCAGATATGCCGTCTGGCAGCTATTCGGGCTTCCTCTTCAAGCTGGCCGATGCCGCGCAGGGTTCAGGTGACGTGTCTGCTGCCGCGCAGGAGGCGGCCGAACAGGGAATCATCACCCAAGTGCATGACAACCTCTATTCGGTGACCTCCCTTGACACGTTGGCCGGGCTTTTCAGCGCTGACCAGCTGGAATACGTGGAGCCTAACGCCACTGTCCATCTGATGGGCGAAGTCGATGGGGAAGCCGAAGAAGCCGAAGGCATCCTGGCGCTTTCTGATGAGGCCACGTTAAGCAGCGCCTCCGCGGAGGCAGACACCGCAGTGGATGACACGGCAGACTCCTTCCTTACCGCTGAGTCCCTTGGCACGCTGGGCGGCACCTCCACCAATCCTGCTCCCACCTATCCGCCGAGCGATCCCTACTACGTTTCGGGGAAGCTGTGGAACCTGGACATGCTCAACGTGGAAGGCGCCTGGGAGCTAGGACTCGACGGCGACCCTTACGTTCACAACAGCACGGCTGTGCGTGACACGCCGGTGAAGGTTGCCGTTATCGACACAGGCCTTTACGGCACGGGTACCACCGAGGAGCAGCACGAGGACATCGACTACAACCATGTGGTTGACGGTTACAACTTTGCCACCACCGATGAGGGCGAGCCTGACGTTCAGGGCCATGGCACCTTCGTTTCCGGCCTTATTGCCGCTAAGGTAAACAACGCCGTGGGCGTTGCCGGTGCGGCTCCGGGCGCCTACATCGTGCCCTGCAAGGTGTTCGATTCCAGCGATGCCTCCACCGAAGACGTGGTGTCGGCCATCTATTACGCCGTGGATGAAGCCAAGGTTGACGTCATCAACATGAGCCTTGGCAGCGAGTACAACGACACCTCCCTGCAGGAGGCTTGCGACTACGCTGTGGAGCAGGGCGTTATCGTGGTGGCGTCTGCCGGCAACGATGGCGTGTCCACCCCCAATTACCCGGCAGCCTACGATTCGGTTGTGGGCGTGGCCTCGGTTGATTCGGATAAGGCGCGCTCTACCTGGTCGCAATACGGCAAAAGCGTGTTCGTTACCGCCCCAGGTGAAAGCGTGACCAGCACTTACTACGGTTCTTCCAGTTCTTACACCACTGCCAGCGGCACCTCTTTCTCCGGTCCCGAGGTAGCGGCCTTGGCGGCCATCTGCCGCGCGGTGTATCCCGACATGACCCAGGACGTGTTCAAGGACTTCCTCATCCAGACTTCGACTGATCTGGGTAGTGCGGGTTATGACGACTACTACGGCTACGGCTTGGTTAACTTCGAGGCCATGGGCCAGACGGTTCTTGCCAGCCAGACGCTTCCTTGGTACAACATCTCCTTCAATGTGACGGCTGCCGAAGGCGGTGCTGCCATCCAGGGCGCCACCGTGACGCTTACCGCCGCGGAAGACATCTCTTGGGACGACGACGCGGAAGAGGGCATCGAGGCAGGCAGCTGGCCTGCTGGCACGGTCATCGCCCCTGAATCCGATGGCACCTTCAAGGTGCACCGCGGCGTGTACAACTACACGGTGAGCGCGGACGGCTACTATATGACCACCGGTCAGGTGAAAACCTACGCCGCAGCCCAGACCACCGACGTGCAGATGGAGCAGGCCTACGCCGTGAACCTGCGCGTGCAGAACAGCAAGGGCGGGGCGCTCACAGGCGTGCATTTGGCCGTGACTTCCATGAGCGGCCGCACGGAAACCGCGGTAACCGGACAATCCCAGGAAGCAGGCGTATTCACTTACAACCTGATGAGTGGTATCTACTCCTTTGAGGCCAGCGTGGAAAGCGGCTATGAGAAGCTGCGCGGCCAGTTTACCGTGCAACGCGAAGGCTGCGATATAACGCTTACGCTTTACGCGTCGGATGAGCTTTCCGACGTAAGCTTCACCGCCTATGACTCCGAGGAAGAGGTTGCCGAAGGGGAGCAACCCACACCGCTTACGCAGCTTGGCACGGCGGTGTATGACGCCCAAGGCCTGTTGGTGTCTCCCCAGGAAGACGGCACCTACCGCTTGGCGCGCGGCGTCTCCTACAAAGCCATCCTTACGCGCTTGGGCTATGAGGATGCCATCCAGAACTTCACCGTGGACGACGCCGAATCCGTGAGCCTGAGCGTGGCCATGATAGCGGCGGAGTGCTCCATCACCTTGCGGCCCGTGACCGAGGACGGCACGGCTATCACCACGGCTACCATCACCGTGACCGATTCGGCTGGCCAAGTGAAAAGCCCCTCGGCCTCCGACGCTCAGCGCTACAACCTGAAAGCCGGCACCTACACCTACACCATCGAGGCGCCGGGCTATGCCACGGCAAGCGCCAGCTTCAGCGTGGCCATCGAGTCGCGCACGCTTACCGTCGTCATGACGGCCCAGCCCCAAACCGTCACCTTCAACATCACCGACGCCGCCACGGGCGATGTGCTTTCCGCTGCCTCCGTGAAGTTGACCACGGCCACCAGCTCGACCGCCATTCGCGCTAACGCCGACGGCACCTACTCGTTGGCGCCGGGCGACTACCGTTACAGCGTGTACTGCCTGAATTACCAAAGCCAGCGCGGTAGCTTCACCGTGCTAGGCGAAGACATGACCGTGAATGTAGCTTTGGAAGCATACTCAGGCGGCGCGGAGGGTTTCGCGGGCGGCTCGGGCACGGCGGAGGACCCCTACCTCATTGCCACCGAAGATCAGTTGCGCTACCTGGCCAACCAGACCGACGTGGTGCGCTCCGGTGTCACTGACGCCGAAACCAACCAGCAGCGTACCATCGAAGGCTACTTCCAGCTGGTTTCCGACATCCAGCTCACCAGCGCGTGGCTTCCCATCGGCAACTATGAGAACAGCTCGAACTACGTGGCCTTCGGCGGCACCTTCGATGGCGCGGGCCATACCATCAGCGGCCTTTCCACCGTTGAAAGCGACTATGACGCGCAAGGCCTGTTCGGCGTGGTGCAAAACGCCACCATCATGAACCTGACCGTTGAGGGCCAGGTAACCGGCCAAAGCTACGTGGGCGGCATCGTGGGCATGGTGCGCTTCTTCTATGACGACACTTACTCCGATTGGAATACGGGCACTACCCGCATCGAGAACTGCTGCAACCGCGCCAACGTCACCGGCCGCTACTCCGTGGGCGGCATCGCAGGCAATACCGGCGGCTCGTCCATGTCAAGCGACGATTACGGCACGCGCATCATCTCTTGCAGCAACTATGGCACCATCCACGCCCAGCGAAACGGAGCCTATGACAAGCGATCCAGCGCCGCAGGCGGCATTGTGGGCTCTGGCGGCAACTGCCGCATCGACTTCTGCTATAACCGCGGCACGGTTGAGGCGGGCTATGTGGCAGGTGGCATCGCCGGCCAGTCGCTGGGCCTGCTTGCGGCTTACAACTGCTACAACGCGGGTACGGTGTATGAGCACGAGACGGGCACGGGCTATGCGGGCACCTCGGGAAGCATCGCGGGACGCCTGGTAAGCTCGGTGGTCATTGGGTGCTTCGGTCTTGTTCCCGCAGACGAGAGCGCTGTTTACACGCCCTTTGGCGGCATCGACTCCTATACGACCATATCTGATTACCAAATGTATGACCGGGCAGGCATGTGGCGCAACGCCGACTTCCTGACGCGTTTGAACACCGATGTGCTCTCCGATACCGTGACCACCAACTTCGTGGAAGGCAACAGCTACCCGATGCTTCGTTGGGAGGTCTCGGCCGATGCGGTCTTGGCCGAAGAGCCCTATGTGACGGCGCAGCCGGCATCTCCTTCCACATCGTATAAGCAGGACGAAAAGGCCGAGGCGCTGACCGCCCAGGTGCAGGCCGTATCCGACGGCGGCATGCTTTCTTGGCAATGGTACGAGGCGGCTGATGAGGACGGCAACAATGCTTGGGCCATCGAAGGCGCTTCAGGCACAGGCGCTACGGCAAGCTATACGCCTTCAACCTCTGATTTGGGTACGCGCTACTACTTCGCCCGTTTCACCAATACGCTGACCGTTGACGAGGCTACGGGTTCTGCCAGCGCCGACACGTTGTGCGCCACGGTGATCACGCGCTCCAACGTGGATGCGCAAATTCCGACCATCACGGCCTACAACCCCTCTGCCGCTCAACAGTTCAACACCCAGCTTTCTGCGAAGATCACCACCGACCTTATCCTCTCCGTTGAGGCTGGTGTGGAAGACGGCGGCACCTTGAGCTACCAATGGTACAAGGGCTCCAGCATGACCGGTACGGGCACGCGCATTGCAGGTGCCACGGATGCCAGCTATTACCCCGACACCTACACGCTGGGCACCATGTATTACTACGTGGAGGTCACCAACACCTATGAGCCCGGCAACACGGCAAGCGTGAAGTCCGACTGGGTTGCCGTGACGGTGAACGAGTACACCATAAGCTCGCTCGAAGAGCTTCTAAGCTTCCGTACGGCAGTGAACTCAGGCGTCACCTTCGAGGGCTTGATTGTCACGCTCACCTGCGATCTGGATGTTTCTTCGATGGGCGATTGGGAGCCTATCGGAACCTCTGACCATCCCTTCATGGGCACCTTCATGGGCGGTTCGGGCTATTCTGGCTCCGAGGAGATTACCACCCATACCATTTCCGGCATCCATATCGATGGCGCGGCCTTGAGCACCGATGCTGCGGTTGAGGGCTCGGATCGCCTGGGCTTTTTCGGCGTGGTGCGCGCTGCCACCATATGTGACGTGGTGGTTGACGGCACCATAACGGGCAAGGCAAACCGCTACGCGGGCCTGTTGGTGGGCTCTGCCTATTCCAGCGGCTCAACCAGCACCACCATCGAGAACTGCGCCACCACCGGGGAATCCTCGGTTGAGGGCAAGTACTGCATCGGCGGCCTGGTGGGCTACGGTTGCGCGAACGTGGTCGACTGCGCAAACCATGGCACGGTGACGGGCTACGGCTTCATCCCCACCACTGAGGACACCAGCCTTGACACGTATTCCTACACCACCAAGGCCGTAGGCGGCGTGGTAGGCTACCTTGCCACCGCCTACGCGCAGGGTTGCTACAACACGGGCAGCGTCAGCGTGGCCGCCATCGACACCACGGCGGGCCAGAAATGCGCCTACTACGTGGGCGGCGTCGTGGGCTGCGGTGCCACCACGGCAGGGGTCATTTCCTGCTTCGACAGCGGCGCCGTAAGCGCAGGCACCAAGGCTTCGCGCGCTATCTCCTTCAAGCCCGCGGGCGTGGTTTATGCCGGCGCCGTTGTGGGCTACCAGGCTTACGACTACCTGTACAACATCCATTATCTGGATGGCGCTGCAGGCGAAGACGGCGTGGGCACCAACGGTTCCTCGACCTACGATTACGGCGAGAACCACACGTTGGCGTTCATGAAGACCGCCTACTTCACGGGACTCATGCAGGACGGCTATGGCTACGGTGCCGCCTTCCGCCAGTCAGTAAACGGCGTGCCGCACCTGGTGTGGGAGTCCGATGCCACCTCTGGCAGCAATCTGACCGATGCGGCCGAGGCCTATATCTATGATGTGACCATCGATCAGATCGATGACATCACGAGCACCTGGGAAACCTACTTCTATCAGGGAGAAAACGCTCCCGATGTGGTTGTTTGGGCCGATCAAGCACAGCCCGAAGGCGGCGTGCTCACCTACGCATGGCAGACCCGCGCCGTGGGTGCGGGCGATGACGCATGGGAGGCCGTGGAAGGCGCCAGCGGCACCTGCGTTGCCACTTCTGATGGTGCCCACTACACCGCCAGCATGCCCATCAATACTTCTTCCGTGGGCGCGGCGGAGTACCGCTGTGTCATCACCAACACGCTTGAGGGCGCCACGGGCACGGCCTCTATCGACAACGAGATTCCCGCGCTTACCATCGAGATTCGTGAGGACGCAGGCGTGTTCTCGTTGGCCGACCCGACGGCAGCCAACAGCTCCGAAAACCCCTGGATCATCACCACGGCCAAGCAGCTTCACTTCTTGGCCCAGCTGGTGAACGGCGAGACCAAGATGGTGGGATTGGCCGATGCCACCTTCTACCGTCAGTATCTGGCGATTGATGCCGACCTTGACCTGAGCGACTATGCGCAGTGGGAGCCCATCGGCACCGGTGACACCACAAGCGGCACGCCTTTCATGGGCATTCTGGACGGCCGCGGCCACGCCATCACGGGTCTTTCCATCGGCACGGCTGCCGAGCCCGCCGAGGCCGCCGACTATCAGGCGCTTTTCGGCAGCGTATGCTATGGCGCCGTGCGCAACCTGTGCGTGAGCGGTATCGTGAACGTGGGTGACGGTAGCTGGATGACGGGCGGCATCGTGGCCTATGCATATGGCGCCGCGCTGCAAAACCTGGCCAACCATGTGGATGTGACCGGCACGGTGCGTGTGGGCGGCATTGCCGGCACCGTGGGGACTTGCCAGGTGAAGGATTGCGTGAACACGGGCACCATTGGCGTGCAGCTGGCCGAAAGCCAGTCGCAGTATTCCGTGGGCGGCATTGCCGGCTATAGCTTCCATAGCGTGAGCGGCGTCGAGGGCGCGGGCCTTTACAACTGCCTGAACTTAGGCAGCGTGAGCTGCACGCTAGCCTACGGCACTGACCCGCGCTTCGGCGCGGTGTTGGGCGAGGACTCCACCGGGACCACGCCCATTTCCAACTGCTACTACCTTGCAGGCAGCGCCACCTGCCTGAATGACGGTTCCGCGGGTACCGGCTTAGGCGATGCTGACGGTTACGTGGAAGATGCGGAAGGCTCGCTTGAGGCAGTCGAGGACGCCGGCGATGCCCGCATCGCGTGGCTGCTGAACACCAGCGGCGGTGAAGGCGACCACTCCGGGCGCTGGGGCGTTTCCACGCAGGACGATCAGTCGCAGGCCGTCGGCCTTACGCTCTGTGGCGCTTCGACGGTGTATCGCGTTGACACGACAGCCGCTGCCGCTCAGATCACCGTTTCTTCCGAATACGTGACGGAGGGCACGCAGGTGACTGCCTCCTGGCGTGACAAGCCAGGCTTCGTGGTAAGCGATGTGGCTTGGGGCAAGGCGTCGGCCGACCCGACCGACGAAGGCGCCTTCAGCTCGGTGGAAAACGGTGGATCCTTCGTCATGCCCGCAAGCGATGTGGTATTTACGGTGGCCGCCGAGCAAGACACGGCGTATCGCTATAACCTGTATGCAAGCGTTGTGGATGAGACGGGCGCGGCAAGCCAGAACGCAACCGTCTCCTTTGATGCGCTGGATGACCCGCCTACCGCGCGCGAGGGTGATACCGTTAACGTGTCGTTGACGGTTGCCCAGGGCTACCAGCTGCAGAGCGTGAGCGCTGCAGGCCTGTTTGGGACTAAGGTCTCCGTGGAGTGCGTTGACGGGTTGAACTACCGCTTCATCATGCCGGCAGACTTGGTGCAGGTCAATGTTGTGGTGGAGCCCGAGGGCAGCGCTGCGGCCAAGCAAGCGACGTCACTGACGATTTCGAAGGACAACCTGCATATCTATAGGCAGGAAGACGAGTATCGCATAGGCAATCTCTACTACGCCACCGTGGCCATGTCTGGCACGCTGGTGGGGCAAAATCGCTACTTTGAGAGCAACGAGATGGAGCGCGCCTCCAACACGCCTGCGCTCTACGAGCAGACCTACTCCTTTGGTGATGGCACAGGTCATAACGTGACAGGCGTTTCCGTGGCGGCGCTCATCAGACAGTTCGTGGAGGATCCGGGCCAGCTTACGGCTGACACCCCAGTGGTGTTTGAGACAGCCGACGGGCAAAGCGTGGTCTACACTTGGGCTGACATTACGGCGCTTACCTATAACGCCTACGCCGATTCGACAGGCCAGCCTACCGTGCGCGCGTTGCCGGTGCTTCTGGCCTTCGGCCAGGACGGCACGCCCTATACCGACAATGCCTTCCACCTGGTATTCGGCGCCACCAGCGCCACCGATGACAACGCGGCTCGCTGCCTTGCGAACGTGACGCGCATCGTGGTGGGTGAGGATGCCAACTATGCGCAGCACAACTATGGCACCTACGCGAATCTTGATACCGTGAGCGGCAGCGACGTGGTGGTCAACATTTACCAAGGTGATGTGCTTGCGGCCACCAAGACCTACACCGTGAAGGATATTGAGGCATTGGCCAACGCCAATCGCGGCGGTATCTACCGCGGTCTTTACTCCACGTTGGTCTACGAAGACAACGAAACCAACTATTCCGGTCCCTATTCCGACTACTACGAGGGCTATAACCTGTACAGCGTGCTTCTGGACGCGGGTCTGCCCGAAAGTGCGGCCGTGGATGCACCCAGCTCAAAGGTGCAGTTCTACCAGCAGGGCAACTGGGATGACGCCTGGAAGACCGTAAACGTGAGCTTGGGTTACCTGGCGGGCAACGGAGATGGCGGCGTGGGCGATTACAGCGCCAATTTCAGCGCTTACGGCCGGGAAGACGGCTATGACGATGACGGCGTCGCCATCGTCGGCATGGCGCCTACTATCGCTTACGGCAAAAACGACCTGCCTTTGGTTTACGCGAGCGGTACGACGGGTGCCAGCTCCTCGGCGTACAACTACCGCGGTCCCATGATCGCGCTCTTGCCGCAGAACACTACCGAGGGCGGCTATGTGGCAGACCAGACGGTTTCCGCATGCTATCTGGGGCAGATCGATGTGTATCTGCCGGAATCCGATGAGACGTTGTTCACGGTGAGCGCAGATCCCATCACGGTGGCGAATGGGTTATATAAGGTTACGTACCGCGGCAAGGTGGCTGCTGGGCAATGCGTTCAGGTGGCAGGCAAGACCATGTATTGGGATGGCGAAGCCTATGTCTGCTTGCTTTCCGAGGCCCAGGCCAAGGCGCTTACCAATACGTCGTTCACGTCGGCAACCGGTGATGCAACCTCGCTCACCATGGGAGACGTGAACGGCAACGGCGAAGTGAACATCGTCGACGTTCAGGCTGCCTATGATGCCGCCTGTGGCGTTTACGCCGATTTCAGCATCCTCCCGGAGACAGGCTGGCTGGCAGCCGATTTCGACCGAGATGGCGTGGTTGACGCTAACGACGCGCTCTATATTCTTCGCTCTATCATGGAGTAGGACGCGTCTCGCGAGAGAGGGGTGCGGCGCCTTGACAGGCCCGCGCCCCTTCTCTTTTGAAAAGGATGTTTGCCTTATCGGACAAGGCCTTTTGCAAGGGGAATTCGGGCGTCGATCGGTAAGCGCCGTATTCGCTTCGTTTCGTTCAGGTTTTTTACAGCTTTCTCTGCAAGAATGAGCCTATTATCTTTTCTGGGAAGTGTGTCGTGGCGTTTTATGGCCGAAGGAGGCATTGTCTATGTCATCAAGTCAGCGCGTTTTCCCGTCATGCGTAATCGTCGGTTTTCTGTTGGTCGCCGTCCTTTCCTTTTGCGGGCTTTCGCCCATGATGCAATCAGCCTTTGCCTCTGAGCAAGAAGCCGAAAGCTCGCCGCTGTATTTGGTGGGGGAGAACGCTTTTGCCGAAGGCTACGTTCAGGTGACCTACAACCGCGCTGTTCCTTCAGGCTGCAAGGTATGCCTTGAAGGGCGCGACATGACCCAGATAGCCTCGGGGGCCTTCGTGGCCTTGATGAGCGCGGAAGAGGCCCAGCTGCTCACCTCGGAAAGCTTTGCCGTCGTTGAAGGCGAAGCGTCCCTTGCCCTTGGCTTGCAAGGTGACGTGAACGCCAATGGCGTGACGAACGTCGTGGACGCCCAGATTGCCTATGACCTGGCCGCGGGACGCTATGCCAGCAGCGATTCCTTGAGTGAGGCGCAAATGCTGACCGCTGACGTCAACTGCGATGGCGTGATGGACTCTTCTGATGCTTACGCCATCCAAAGGTATGCCCACTATGGGACATGGGAAGAAGTCGATCCGTTTGTTCCGGGCGATGATGGTGAGGATTCAACAGATCCCTTCGCGCTTTTCGACGCCGCCATTACCTCGCTTGACATGACCGACACCACCACCAGCGTCACCGCTTTAGGCAATGACAACTACCTGGTGGCCTTCGGCACGGCGCCTGCCAAGAAGATCTCTGTCGAAAACTGCTCGGTGAGCAAGAACAACAAGCTTTCCATCGAAGGCGGCGGCACGTACTACTTCATCAATAAGATCGAAGGCGCTGCCACGGGGCGCGTTGAGATCTCCGTGGCCGATGAGACCGCCAGCGTGAAGGCCATCTTCGGCGGCGTCAACCTTACCGCCAGCGACGTTGACGGAACCTTCACGGTGAAGAAGGCGAATACGGCCAACGTTTCCGTCGAGCTGCGTGAGGGCACGATAAGCACGCTTGCCGACACGGCGGCTGCCGAGACCGAGACCGATGAGACGACCGGCACCACGTCTACCACCTGGCCTGATGGCGCCCTCGTGAGCAAGCAAAACAATCTGACCATTTGCGGCACGGGCGCGCTTACCTGCTCCTCAGCCCTCGGGACGGGCGTCAAGAGCACTGCGGGGCTCCAGGTTGCTGACGCGACGATCAACGTTTCGTCAGCTGGCAAGAACGGCGTCTCGGCCAAGACGGCGCTTACGCTTTCCGGCTGCACCATCACCGCAACTGAGGTGGAAGGCAGCGGCATCAAGACCACCACGCCGGATGATACCGAGGATGCAACGCTTGGCAACATCGTTGCCACGGACTCGACGCTCACGGTGAGCTGCTATGAGGACGGCATCCAGGCGTATCGTGACGCGACTTTTGAAAACTGCACGGTTAACGTGAAAACCGTCAGCAGCTCTGCCCATTCAACGACCGTCGAAGGTGACACGAAGGACAGCTGGAAGGGCGTCAAGTGCGACGGGAGCATGACCATCACGGGCGGCAAATGGACTCTGAGCACCGCCGATAAGGCCATCAAATCCGGTTATGTGGTCGAAGACGAATCCGTGACCGTTGCCCCCACCACGCTGACCATTGACGGCGGCACCTTTGACATCACCTCCACCGATGACTCCATCCACAGCAACGGCGACGTTGTGGTCCAGGCCGAGGCCAGCGCGCTTGACATGACCATCAACTCGGGCGATGACGGCATCCATGCTGATTTCCGCTGCATCGTCAATGGCGGCACGATCGACATTGCCAAGTCCTACGAGGGCATTGAGGGCGCCAACGTCTACATCAACGACGGGGATATCCGCATCGTCTCGGAGGACGACGGCATCAACGCCGCTGGTGGCAGCGACACCCAAAGTGCCGATCCGGGCGCTGGGTTCCATGGCGGCGGCACGCGTCCTGGCAGCGGCACGACCACGCCTACCGATCCGTCTGCGGGAAGCTCCAGCCAGTATTCCATCGAGATTTACGGCGGCCTGATAACCGTGATTCCCGGCGGTGATGGCATCGATGCGAACGGCAGCCTTACCATTGCGGGTGGCGAAATCTACGTGTACGGGCCTGCGGGCAGCGGCAATGGATGCTTGGACTACGACTCCACCTTCACGCTGACGGGCGGCACCATCATCGCGCTTGGCACGTCGAACAGCATGCAGGTTCTGCCTACCTCGGCAACGCAGGCGTATGCCTCGTTGACTGCCACCTCAACGGGGGCTAAGGGCGCGGTGCTTTCCATCCAGGCATCGGATGGCACGGTTGTGGCAAGCTGCACCACCGAATGCTCCTTCAAGTACGTGATGTTCACCTCGCCTACCATGAAAAGCGGCACGACCTACACCATTTATGCCAATGGCACCAAGTTTGCCTCAGCCACGGCAAAGTAGCTAAGCAGGTGGGCGTGGTAACGACGTTTACACGATGAGAATATGCGGGCTCTTGCCAGGATCAAGCCAGCGAAGAACCTCAATCATCTTGTCGGTTGACACGGAGACGCACCCTGCTGTCGGGCTTCCGTTGTCGCAATGGAAGAAGAAGGCCGATCCTGCGCCGGGCGTTGCGCCTTGAGGCGTCAGATAGCCAGGGTTGTTGTACCCGATCACGAATCCGTAAGCGTATGAGTGAGGCGAGGCGTCCAAGTATTCGGCGCTGCTCCATCCGTAGGTGTGTTCAACCCAGGTGTTGTACCAGTCGGAGTCAGGGTCATCCACCCAATAGGAGCTTCCGGTTGTTTGGTGATATTCCATTGCGGTTCCCGGGTTGGCCGATACGCCAAAGGCAAAGGGAATGTTGAAAAGGCCGGCAGGCGTGGTGCTGGTCCATTCGCTGGCTTGGCCAACGCCGTTCGACCCTACATAGCCGCTCGTGGTTGCAGGGGTGCCGGTTTGGGAGTAGCTGCCGTCGGCCAGACGCTGGTAGAAGCTAATTTGGGCGGAAGTGCCGCTAGAGCTCACCAAGACTATCTGGCCTGCGGACAACGTTGAGGCGCTGATGCCGGCCCGGTCGCATGCGCTGGCCAAAGTGGCAGGAATTGTTGCCAGCTTGCCCGTGGTCGCGTCGGCGACGTATCGTGTGCCGTTGTGGCTGATCTGCTGTCCGCGCAGCACGTATCCTTGGTCTTCAACTCCCCAAAACAAGGCGGATTCTGATTCGCCTTCAAGCTTCGCCTCGAAAAGGCCAATGACGGCCATCAGGCATCCGTCATGTTCTTGCAAGTAGTATCGTTGGTAGGAGCTGTCCAACTTATCGGTGACCGTCCATCCGGCTTTCATTTCGCAGGTCAATATCAGCCCGTCATTATCGGCCAGAATAAGGTAGCCGTCGTGGTAAACGCGAAGGCGTGCCACATAGCCTTCGGGCAAGGTGTAGTGCGCGTAGCCATCGGTTGAATATCCCGGTATGCAGGCGTGTTCGGTCTCGTCGATGTAGTAGCGCTGGAGGGCGCCGTTCGTGTAGTCACCCGTCACCTTCCATCCTGGGCTTGCAAGCTCGCCTTCGGCATTCGCCAGATACACCTTGCCGTCCTCAGCCGTATATTTCTCATTGCGCACGATGGTGCCGTCAGCTTTTGCGTACGCCCAAAAGCCGCACTCATCGGGCGTTATAAGGCGGCTTTTCGCGGCGCTGCGTTGCTCGGTGAACCAAATGAGCTTGCCGCCGGCATCAATCCAATAGGCATCCGTTTCCGTTTGGTGGGATGGAATCAAGCCGGTGGTTGAGCCATTGATCAGGATTGCCGCCATGGTGGCACGGTTGACGCTGACCAAGGGATCGACGTAGCGCTTGCCGTCACGACTTGCCCCCTTGATCAAGCCGGCCTCTAAGCCCCAGGCAACCGATTGGGTGGCCCAACTGCTTACTGATGGCGCATCGGGCATGCCGTTCAGCAGCTCTGCGTTGGCGTCTTCGCGGGAAACGCCAAGAAACTGCTCAGCGGCGTTTGCCATGATGACGCATAGCTGCTCACGGGTGATTGGGCCGTCCGGGTCGAAGGAGCGCTTTCCGTCTTCGCCTTCCTTGCCATTGATGATGCCGTTGCTCACGGCCCAGTTTGCAGCGCCCGTATAGAAAGCGGCGTCGGCGACGTCCTCCATCCCTGTTAAGTTGGCTGCGTCATCTTGGCAGTATGCGGCGGCTCCTTGTGGCTCAAAGCTTCGCCACAAGATGACGGCAGCCTGGGCGCGCGTCAAGGTGTCGCTCGGTCCGAAGGTGCCTGTGGAATAGCCAGTGATGGTGCCTGCTTCCTTGCAGAGGTAGACGCTGTCGAAAAACCATTCGCTGGCATTGCATACGTCGGGATATCCCGTCATGACTTTCGCGCTGGTGTTGTCTTCCTGCAAGGCGGCTTTCTCAGTGGCGAAGACCTGCTGGGTGCCGAATGCTGTCGAGAGGAGGATCGCTGCTAGTGCTATGAGGCAAACAGCCTTTGCCGCGAACCTAGCGTGCATTACCTTGGCTGCCGGGGTCATGATGCGACTTTCTTACAGCGTCACTGACTGGCCAGGCTCCAAGACCAGCTTGTTGGGGGCGTCGAAGGCAGCTGCCTGGTCGGCTCCGAAGATGCCGGCCTCGGCGGCTATGGTGTGATAGGGCGTGTTGTGTTTGGCTCTTACCAGCCTGGCGCACTCGGCGGCTTCGGCTGGCCCCATGTTGTACACGCCGTCACAGCAGAAGAAGGCGTAGTCGATGTTCAGGGCTGCCAAGGTGCCGTCGCGCATGTCGTCGGTGGTGGAGGTGTCTCCGCTGACGTAGATGGTCTGTCCGCTGGAAAGCGTTATCACGTAGCCCACGCATTCGGCAACGTTGTGGTTGGCGTTGAAGCCTGCTTGCACGGCCTGCACCTTGGCAAAGCCAAGGTCAAAGGTGTTGTGCGTGCCGCCAGCCAGGGCATCGTCTTGTGTGATGGTCACGCAGTCGGCGCTTTTGCTGGCAATGTTTTCCAGGCCATTGTGGTCATAGTGGGCATGCGTGACGATGATGGCATCCGCCGTCTTGTCGTAGCCGCCTCCTGCGAAGGGGTCCACATAGATGACTTTGCCCTCTGTGGTGGTGATGCGCAGGCTGCCGTGTCCTTGATAGTAGATCTCGGCGTGGGCGGCCTCAGGGGAGGACCCACCGGCATTGCCTTGGATATTGGTGGCGTTGACGGCGCTTGCGGACGAGTCGTTGCCGTTAGCGTTGGCCGCAGCGGGGGCGGCATTGGTGGAGCAGCTGGCCAAGCAGACAAGCCCTAAGGCGGCAGCGGCAAAGGTGAACAGGGCAAAGGTCGGATTCATGATGCCTCCTTGTAAAAAAGCGGCCGCCCTTGCATTCTGAGCGACCGCTTTGTCTCAGTAGAAATGGCTGGTTATCATTATTCCTTATCCAGTCCCAGTTCTGCCGTCAGATCCTCGCGCATTTTGTACTTCAGGATCTTGCCGGCGGCATTCATGGGGAAGGAATCCACGAACTTGATGTAGCGCGGCACCTTATGCCTTGCCAGGCTTGCCTTGATGAACTCCAGCATCTCCTCGGCCGAAATCTCTTCTCCGTCGTTCAGGATGATGCAGGCGGCGGCCTCTTCGCCGTACTTCTTGTCGGGCACGCCAACCACCTGGACATCGCTTACCTTCGGATGCGACAGGATGAATTCCTCGATCTCCTTGGGGTAGAGGTTCTCGCCGCCACGGATGATCATGTCCTTCAAGCGGCCCGTCACGCGGTAGTTGCCGGCATCGTCGCGGCAAACCAGGTCGCCTGAGTGCAGCCAGCCGTCCTCGTCCACCGTGTCGCGGGTCTTGTCGGGCATCTTGTAATAGCCCTTCATGATGTTGTAGCCGCGGCTGCAGAACTCACCGTTGGTGCCGTTGGGAACCTCAAGCCCGGTTTCGGGGTCGATGACCTTGGTCTGCACATGTGGGAAGTTGTAGCCGACCGTCTCGGTGCGCACCTCAAGGGAATCCGTCCAAGCGCTCATGGTGGAGCCCGGGGCGCTTTCGGTCTGGCCATAGACGCTCACGATGCCGGTCATGTTCATCTCTTCGGGCAAGGCGGCCTTGCGCATAAGCTCAGGCGGGCAGCCCGATCCTGCCATGATGCCGGTACGCATGTGCGAGAAGTCGGTCTTGCGGTAATCGGCATGGTTGAACATGGCAATGAACATGGTGGGCACGCCGTTGAAGCAGGTGATGCGTTCCTCATGGATGCAGGAAAGCGATGCCTTGGCGCTGAAGTAGGGCATGGGGCACATGGTGGCGCCATGCGTCATGGATGCCGTCATGGAAAGCGTCATGCCGAAGCAATGGAACATGGGCACCTGGATCATCATGCGGTCCGCGGTGGAAAGCCCCATGCGGTCGCCGATGCTCTTGCCGTCGTTAACCACGTTGTAGTGGGTGAGCATGACGCCCTTGGGGAAGCCTGTGGTGCCCGAGGTGTATTGCATATCGCATACGTCATCGGGACGGATGGCGGCGGCGCGGCGATGCACTTCCTCCAGAGGTACGGTCTGCGCGCGGTCCATGGCTTGGTCAAACGTCAGGCACCCCGGCATCTCGAAGCCGACGGAGATGACGTTGCGCAGGAACGGCAGACGCTTGCAATGCAGCGCCTTGCCAGGGGTTGCATCCTTTATCTCGGGGCACAGCTCGTTGATGATGGCCACGTAGTCCGAATCCAAGGCGCGGTCAATCATGACCAAGGTGTGCGTGTCGGATTGGCGCAGCAGGTATTCCGCCTCGTGGATCTTGTAGCCGGTGTTCACCGTGACGCTGATGGCGCCGATCTTCGCCGCTGCCCAGAAGGTGATGTACCAAGCTGGCACATTGGTGGCCCAGATGGCCACCTTGTCGCCAGGCTTCACGCCCATAGAGATCAAAGCGCGGGCGAAGGTGTCCACGTCATCACGGAACTCCTCGTAGGTGCGCGTGTAGTCCAATGTGGTGTACTTGAAGCAGTACTGGTTGGGAAAGGCGTCCACCATGGCGTCAAGGACCTGCGGGAAGGTCATGTTGATAAGCTCGTCCTTCTCCCACAGGTACTGACCGGAGCCGTCGTGGTTCAAGAGGAAGGTTCGCTTGCCTGCCTTGGGATCCTCGAAACGGTGCATGTAGTTGACGAAGTGGGGGAGGATGATCTCCGGATCGGTCAGGTCTTCCATCCACTTGGGCTTCCACTCCAAGGAAACGAAGCCGCCATAGTTGATGGATGACAGCGCCATGATCAGGTCATCAAAGGGGAAGGAGCCTTCGCCCACCAGGTTGTAGGAGCCGTCTTCATCCATGTCCTTCACATGGACATGCTTCACGTAGGCGCCCAGGTTCTCAATGGTGACCGTGGGCGTCTCCTTGAAGTCAAGGTACGGATAGCAAACGTCCCAAAGTGCACAAAGGTTGTCGCTGGCGTAGGTATCCAGCAGCGCCGTCAGGCGTTTGGTGTCAGCATAGATGCCGGAAGTTTTCATCAGGATGCAGATGCCCTGCTCTTCGGCGTAGGGCACAGCCTGGTCGAGGATGGCGCGCACGTGGTCCTCGTCGCCCTGGTAAGCCTTCACGCACACATAGGGCGTGGACACGCTTTTGGCCAGGTTGACAAGGTCGGTCACCTGATCGACGGTGGTAGCGGCATCCGAGACGTCCACCGATGAGTCGAAGACGGGAATCTGCAGGCCCTTGTTGCGAAGGTCTCGCACGGTGGCATGGCAATTGTATTTATTGAAGGCTCCGCTTTTGCCGGTCAGCTGCTCGCTTGCCTGGGCGTTGTAGACCTCGATGCCGTCAAAGCCCATGTCGAGGGCCAGGCTGACATATTCCTCCCAGGAGTAGTCCAGCCAACCTCTGGTCGAATAGGAAAGTTTCATTAGTTCTGCTCCTCAAAGAAGATCTTGTTCAGCGCGTTGATGTAAGCGCGGATGCTCGAGCCGACGATGTCGGTGGAGATGCCGCGGCCGGAATAGATCTTGCCCTCAGACACCAGCTTGACGACCGTCTCGCCGGCGGCTTCCTGACCTTCGGTGACAGATTGGATCTGGAAGTCATCCAGCTCAAAATGACGACCTGCGATGCTCTCGATGGCCATGAAGGAGGCATCGATGGGGCCATCGCCCACGCCCACGCCTTCCAGAAGCTGGCCGTCCTTTTCCATATGGACGCATGCGGTTGCCCTGATGGTGTTGCCGGAGCTGAAAACCAGGTCCTTCAGGATGAACGTGGCGGGCACCTGCAAGGCCGCGGAGGCCACGATGGCGTCAAGTTCGCGGCTGCCAATGACGTCCTTCTTGGCGGCTATGCGCACGAACTCCTCGTAGACGCTGGCAGCGTCCTCTGCGGAAAGGTCGTAGCCCAAGCGGGCGACGCACTGCATGACGGCTTCGGCGTCGTCATGCGCCGTCAAGACGATGGAGTCGTCGGAATCGCTCAGGTTGGCGAAACGGGAATCCTCCGTGCGGCCTGCTTCGCAAATCCAAGCGATCTGCGAGTTGACGCGCTTGAGCTCGGTGGTGCGAACGCCGCAGCTCACCTGGGTGACGTCGGCCTTGGCGGCCAGGATCTCCACCAGCTTGTTGGTTGAAGCGATGCCCAGCGGATACGAGCAGGCCTTCACTTCGTCGACGCCAGCGGCCAAAGCGGCCATGACGCAGGCGTCGGCCATGTACAAGGCGTTGGAGCACGAGATGCCCAGTGATGCCTTTTCCAAGGCAGGTGTGGACTTCTTGACCTGGGACACAAAGGCGGAAAACTCATCGGGGAGCATCTTGCCGGCTTCGTCTTCCAGGGTGATGTAGCGTGCCCCTGCCTCGATGGCACGGGTTATGACGTCGCTTAAGAAGGCGATGTCGCTGCGGGTGGCGTCCTCGGCGATGAACTCGACCTCGGGGCAGTGCTTGGCGCATTCAGCCACGGCGGCGGCGATGGAATCCATCATGCCTGCGGCCTTCTTGCGATAGGTGTACTCCATTTGGGCGGGGCTTAGCGAAGCTTGGATCTGCAGGCGCGGATGCGCCGCTTCCTTCACGGCGTTCCAGACGCTTTCCGCGTTGGCGGGGTCGTCAAGCTTGACGGGAACGGCCAGCACGCTGGTCTTGACAAGCGAAGCGATGGATTTGATGCGCAGGCTGTCGGCCTTGGCTTTCTCGATGCCCTCAATTTCCACAACCGAAACGCCCAATCGCTCTAGCAGCTTCGCGATCTCAAGTTTCTCTTTGAAGCTGAGCGTCAAAGCCTTGGAGCGGGCGGCTTCCTTCATGGTTGTGTCGCTGATGCGGACGTCTCTCATGGGCGCTTTTTCCTTTCATCGTTTTCATCTGGTTTTTCCGCAGATGAGGAGCGTGTTTCTTGCCTAGGTTGGCGTTGGCGTTCGAAGCTTTGCCACCCGTAGTTTTCGATTAGCCTATAAATGGTACACGCATGGCGCCTTGCAGTCAAAGAACCTGCGGCGTAAGGTATGTTTTTGCACGCGAAAGTTCAAGAAATGAAACATGGGGAAGGCCGTTGGCTGGCCGGCTGAGAGATAGGCCCTTGGCCGCCTACATTATTTGCAAAGAAGGCCTTGACAATTTCTGAGCCCTTAATAAAATATACAAGCTGTGTTTTTCACAGGTTGGATATAACTATGTTCCGCTGCCGAAGACAGCTGGCACCGCAAGGTTTAATCGCGAGAGCGGCCCGCCGAGGTGGTCGAAAGTTAGCGCTTTGCGACCCCTGCTGTCCCCGGATAGCAGGGGTCGTTTCTGTTGTAGGCACGATCCCTCCCATGCGCGGAACCTGATGCGCAAAGGAAAGGAGGTGCATACGTATGGCAAATGCACAAAACGTGGCCACCCTCGCTCAGATCAAGGAGGATCTGGAGGGCGTTCAGGCAGTTTGGGTCATCGACTATCGCGGCCTGACCGTGAAGGAGTCCCAGCAGCTGCGTCGCGATGTTCGTGCTGCTGGCGGCGTCATGAGGGTTTACAAGAACACTCTGGTGAAGCGCGCTTTGGCTGACATGGGCATGGTTGACATGGACGCTATCCTGGACGGCCCCTCTGCTTTCGTCTTCGCCAAGGAAGAGCCTGTCGCTCCGGCTAAGGCACTGAAGGACTTCGCCAAGACGAACCAGAACGTTGTTCTTAAGGGCGGTATCATGGAGAACGAGTTCCAGGATGCTGCTGCTTTCGAGCAGATTGCTTCTCTGCCGTCCCGCGACGAACTGCTTGGTGGCATCGCTTGCGCTCTTACGGGCGTTGCTTCCCAGCTGGCAATCGCCATCGGCGAGATGTCCGAGAAGGAGGCTGCATAGCCTTCTGCTGCCGCAAGGCAGCGTAAACGTGGCTGATTTCAGCCATCCGCACCGTGCGGAGTATTTTGTTAAAGCATACGTCGCCTGAGGAAGGGCGACCGTTGAAAGGAATTGAGAAATGGCTCTTACCAACGAAGAGATCATTGCTGCTCTGGGCGAGAAGACCCTGCTGGAGCTGGCTGAGCTTCGCGATCAGATCTGCGAGGCATTTGGTGTTACTGCTACCGCTGCTGTTGCTGTTGCTGCTGGCGACGGCGCTGCTGCTGCTGAGGAGCAGACCGAGTTTGACGTTATCCTCGAGGGCTTCGGCGACAACAAGATCGCCGTCATCAAGGTTGTTCGCGAGATCACCGGTCTGGGCCTGAAGGAAGCCAAGGCTGCTGTCGAGGGCGCTCCTGCTCCCATCCAGGAGGGCGTTGCCAAGGACAAGGCCGAGGAGATCAAGGCCAAGCTGGAAGAGGCTGGTGCAGCTGTCACCATCAAGTAAATACCCTTTGCTTGATTCTTCAAGGGGCTGGGCTCAACGCCTGGCCCCTTTTCTTTTGCGTAGGCTCCTCCGCTGACGCCCCGAGTGTCCGCCCGTGGTTCCCCGCTTTTTTGCCTTGCGCCCTCCTTTTGCTCGCAATCCTTCACTTGTTTTGGAAGCGTTACAATGTCTCCAGCCAGATGAGAGGGGCTCCATGAACACCCAGCAAGTACAACTTTGGTTTGAAGATTATGTTTCCCATAGCGCCGATAACGTTATCAAGCCTGAATGGGCGCTTTCGCCCCAAATAGCGGGAACGCCGCTTTTCGATGCTCCGCTTGTGTGCGTGGCTGCGGCCGATGACCCTTTGTTTACGCGCATACATGATGAAGACGTCATTCTAGGCTCCACCTTTCGCCTGCCAACCGACTGGCTTCCAGGGGCCAAAAGCGTCATCTCCATCTTCTATCCGTTCTCGGAGCCGGTGCGCCAGAGCAACTGGGACAACGTGGAGGTTCCTTCCTGTGAATGGCTGCATGGGCGTATAGAGGGGCACGAATTCATCCATGCCACCGATAGGCTTTTCGCTGAGCTTCTGGGCGGGGAGGGCTACCAGACCTGCATCCCTGCTTTGGAGCAATCCCTGGTCATAAACAAGCGCCAGCCTGAAGAGGCCGTCGGGCGTCCGATGTTTGTGAGCAGCTGGTCGGAGCGCCATGTGGCATGGGTCAGCGGCCTTGGCACATTTGGTCTGTGCACTCACCTTATTACGGCGAAGGGGAAGGCGGGCCGCTACGGCAGCATCATCACTACGGCAGAGCTTGAGCCCACGCCCCGTCCCTATGGCGAAGACCCTTTTGCCTACTGCACGCGATGCGGTGCCTGCACGAAGCACTGCCCGGTGGACGCCTTGTCGCTTGAGGGCGGCAAGGATTTCCAGACCTGCTGGGTTTACATGGAAGAAACTAAGGTCCGCTTCAAGCCGCGCTACGGCTGCGGCAAGTGCCAACTGCAAGTTCCGTGCGAGACCGGCATCCCTAATCCGGCGTATCGCTAGTCGGGTTTATGGTCACGCATGCCTCTGACATAGGCAGCCAGATTGACGACTACCTGGACTATCTGCGCCTTGAACGCGGCTCTTCCGCCAATACCGTTGCTGCCTATGCAAAAGACCTTGCCGATTACCAGGCTTTCTTGGCGCAAGAGGGGATCGGTGACCTGCATCAGGTGACGCGCCGGACGCTTTCCCTTTTCGAGGGGCAGCTGATGGAGTCGGGCGATTACAAGCCCTCCAGCGTCAAGCGCAAGCTTTCCGCGGTCAAGGGGCTGCATAAGTTTTTGGTTCGCGAAGGCTATCAGGATTCCAACCCGGCTGATACGTTGGTCTTGCCCAAGCAGCCACAGCGCCTTCCTGACGTTTTGTCCGTTCAACAAGTAAGTGCCCTTCTTGATCAGGACTTCGGGGAGGATGCTGCCGGCAAGCGGGATCGCGCCTTGCTGGAATTGCTGTACGGATGCGGTCTGCGCGTGTCCGAGGCAGTCAACCTTGATGTCGGGAATCTGTTCCTTGATCAGGGGTTCATCCGCGTGACGGGCAAGGGACAAAAGACACGCATCTCTCCCATTGCGGGTGCCGCGCTGCGTTGCTTGCAGGATTATCTGACAAGCTCCCGTCCCCAGCTTGCCGCTAAGGCGAAGAAGCCGACTTCGGCCGTGTTCCTGAATGCGCGAGGGTGCCGGCTTTCACGGCAGACGATGCACAAGGTGGTGTCGCGTGCGGGTCTGGCGATAGGTGTGGGCAATCTTCATCCGCACACGCTGCGTCATTCGTATGCCACCCATATGCTGGAAGGCGGTGCGGACTTGCGCGTCATCCAGGAGATACTGGGCCATTCGGACATATCAACCACGCAGATCTATACACATGTCAGCCAGTCCCATATTCGCCAAGAGTACCTAAACGCCCATCCGCGCGCCTGACGCTAGCCACTTTGCCCCACCAACCCTCCCACTTTGAGACACCAGCGCATCTTCAATGTGGAAAAGGGGAAAACGGGCTTTACGCGTATTCGCGGGCTTCCCTGAATCTGCCGCTTGTGGCCGTAATTTGGATAAAATTTGAAGGCCCGGGCGGTCTTCTTGAAAAATTTTTTCGGCTTTTTTGACCCCCATAAACGGGGGTTTCTTTCTTTTGAATCCATCAAATTAACAACATCTTGTGGTCTTGCCTGACAAGGCCACAAGATAAGGTCTTCCATACAAGGTGAGGGAAGGTGCGTCGTTGTGTCGTGAAAGGGTGGGATGGTGGTTTGAAAAGTTAGTTTCTTGTTGAAAAGTGGGGGATTGTGGGGTATCTTGTTAACCATCGGAAGGCCATTCGAAACGTGTAGGTAAGGAGTTGACCACATGGTTGACTTGTTTGGCGAATATCGCCACAAAGTTGACGCCAAGGGGCGTCTTGCTTTGCCTGCAAAGTTTCGCAAGGTCCTTTCGGAGGATCTGATCGTGATCATCGAGCCTCTGAAGCACGAATGCCTTTACGTGTTCGAATCCGAGGACTACGGCGGTTGGGTGAAGTCTTTCTTTAACTCGGACGAAGCCTTCAACAACCGCAGCGTCGAGGAAGTCGATCTGCGCAGGCGCCTGCGTGCTGCAGCGTGCGACGTCCAGCTTGATTCCGCGGGCCGCATCAACGTGCCGGCCAATCAGCGGGAAAGGGTTGGCATCGACAAGGATGTCGTCATCCTGGGCAACGAGGGTTACTTTGAGATCTGGGATGCAAAGCGTTGGGAAGACCACAACGCGGCCTACTACGAAGTTGGCCTGTCGGAGTAACTTCCTAAGACGTGAGCATATTGACTAGCGAATATCGGCATATACCGGTCCTGCTTCCCGAGTGCCTCGAGCAACTCACACTTCAACCGCAGCACACGTTCGTGGATGCAACGCTCGGGGGAGCAGGCCACTCCCTGCAGGCCGCAAAGCTTTTGGGCCCAGACGGCTTGCTCATCGGTATAGATCAAGACGAGGTAGCGCTTAACGCGGCGTGCGCCCGCTTGGAGGCCCTGCCGGCGCAGACGCGTCCTGGCATCGAATTGCTTCGCGGCAATTTCGGCGACATGGACAAGCTTCTGCTTGGCGCGGAGGTCCCCGGTGTGGACGCGTTCCTGTTTGACATCGGCGTTTCGTCGGTGCAGATCGACACACCATCGCGTGGCTTCTCCTTTAAGGAAGATGGCCCTCTTGATATGCGGATGGATCCGGGCAATCAAACCTTAACCGCAGCAGAGATCATCAACACCTATAACGCAGCAGATCTCACTCGGATCATCCGTGCCTATTCAGATGAGAAGTGGGCCAGTCGCATTGCCCAGTTTGTGTGCAATGCGCGCGAGAAGCAGCGCATAGAGACAAGCGCGCAGCTGGTGGAGATCATCAAGCAGGCCATTCCCGCTTCGGCGCGGCGTGCTGGAGGCCATCCTGCAAAGCGTACGTTTCAGGCGTTGCGCATAGAAGTCAATGGGGAGTTGGACGTCTTGAAGCGAGGCCTTGAGTCAGCCATCCGGTGGCTCAACCCTGGTGGGCGCATCGCGGTCATCAGCTACCACTCGCTCGAGGATCGCATCGTCAAGGACACGTTTGCTTCCTATGCAGATAGGTGCACTTGTCCGCCAGACCTGCCTCTTTGCGTTTGCGGGAAGAAGCCGATATTGAAGTTGGTCACGCGCAAGCCCATTCTCCCCACGGCGGATGAGGTGGAGCGCAACCCACGGGCGCGTAGCGCAAAGCTTCGCGTTGCACAGCGTCTGTAAGGGCGCGCCATAACAATGAAATAACGCCCGGCGTGCTTGCGCGTCGGGCTGTACCCACCAATACGGACCACGAACACAGCAAAGGGGGTTATCATGGCGGCACCAGCCTATTCATATCGCTTGACTGCGCGTCAGCAGCCGGCTCGTCGTTCCTATGAGCGCCCTTCTGTTCCGCGTGTCAAGACTGTCCAAGGCGATCGCCCGCGCCAAGCTACGAAGGTTTTGCCTTCCTCCGCCAACTTGCTGGCCGTGGTTATCGCTGTCGTGCTAGTGGTCGTTGCCTCTCTGGCGTTCGTGCGCATCTATCTGAGTTCTGAGGCCATCGTCACCTCCATCGAGTCGGAGGAGATCTCTTCTTCCATCGCGACGGCTCGTTCCGAAGGCAGCGCCCTTGAGGTCCAAGCGAGCATCGTTGCCAACGACAGCTCCCTGAAGGATAAGGCATCTGAGCTGGGCATGAGCGATCCGGCAAATGAAACCTACATCACGCTTCCCCAGGATGTCGTCGCCACCAACAAGGACGGCTCCCTTTCTCTGACCGAAAGCATCCAGATCGCATCCGGTAGCACTGCCGAGGAGTAGGCATGGCCTCATCTGGGCGCTATCAAATGGGACGCAACGCAAACCGGTCATCTCAGGGTTCTGGCTATGCGCACAGGGGAGGCACCGAGATTGCCCCCTGGCGAATCAAGGTCATCTTCGTCGTCTTCGCCGCCGTTGCCCTTGCCTGCTTGGGGCGCCTGATCTATCTGCAGATCATCGTTTCCGACGAGTACACGGCCGATGCCGTGGATTCGCGTACGGTCTCCATTGAGACTACGCCGCGCCGTGGCACTATCTATGACCGCAACGGCGTCGTCTTGGCGTGCAGCGTCGATGCCACCACGGTCTACGTCAATCCCAAGGAAGTGACCGACGTCAAGGGGGAGGCCGCCATCATCGCGGCGACGCTTGGCGGCAAGGTGGAGGATTACCAGGAAATCCTGATGACGGAGGACACCACCTTCGCTTACGTGAAACGCCAGGCCGACAAGGATGCTGCGCAGGAACTTAAGGAATACGAGCTGGATGGCATCTACTTCATTGCCGACACGCGTCGCGAATATCCTTGCGGCGAGGTCGCTGGGCAGATCGTGGGCTTTTGCGGCTTGGACGGCGAAGGGCTTACGGGCTTGGAACTCTACTATAACGACATCCTGAAAGGCTCTGCGGGGCAGACGCAGACCCAATATGGCTTGGACGGGACGCCCATTCCCAATGCGGAGACCACCGGAACGGAATCTTCGGACGGCACGGACATCATGATCTCCATTGACGTGGAGATGCAGGCCTATGCCGAGGAGATGCTCAAGAAGTATGCCGAAATCTGGGGCGTCAACACCGACATGCTGCTGATGGATGCCGGCACCGGAGAGATCATCGCGGCGGCCTCCTTGCCGCTTTTCAACCCGGCCGATCCTTCTGATTGCGAGACCGAGTCGACGACGGTTACGTCATTGACCGGTTCCTATGAGCCCGGCTCCATTTTCAAGACGGTCTCAGCCATGTCGCTTCTTACCCATAAGGCCATGGGGATTGAGGATGAGATTGACTGCCCCTCCTACATCGAGGCTGACGGCTATCAGATCTCCGATGCCCATGCGCGCGATGACGTGACGTACACTCTGCGTGAGATCATCCAGTACTCCTCCAATGTGGGCATTTCTCTGTCGGTTGAGAAAATGGGCTTTGGGACGTTCTACTACGACATCGTCAATTGGGATCTCAACAGCCTTACGGGGGTTGATTATCCCGGTGAGCCTGAAGGCTATCTGCTTGACTTTGATTATTGGTCAAAGATTCAGGCCTATAACATCACCTTCGGTCAGGGCATATCGGTAACTCCCTTGCAGATGGTGCGCTTTTATGGCGCCCTGGTGAACGAGGGCGTGGAGGTTACGCCGCATTTCCTTATTGCCAAGCCCGAGACGGGTGAGACCCTGGAATACGAGTCCAAGCAGATCATTGACGACGAGCAGGCCATCGAAGACATGACCAGCATGCTTGAATCCGTCGTGACCGACGGCACGGCGAAGACCGCTGCCATTGACGGCTACACCGTGGTCGGCAAGACGGGCACGGCTGAGGTCGCCTCCGATGATGGCGGCTACAAGACAGGTGTCTACGACATCAGCTTCACCGGATTCTTGGCTCACTCATCGTCCAAGTTGGTGTGCTTTACGGGATCAATCGAGCTTCCGGCCGACGGCACGACCACGGCCATGTTTAAAGATATAATGAGCTATGCCATCGATCGCTATAAGATTGCGGCTGATTAGGGGTGGAAACTATGTCCAAGACATGTATGCAGCTTATGGAAGGCATCCAATGCCGCATCGAGGGGAATCCCGATGTTGCCGTGGAGGGCTTATGCATAGGAAGCCGGGACGTCCTTCCCGGTTTTGCGTTTTTCTGCATCAAGGGCATGGTCACCGATGGCCACAAGTACGCCCAAGATGCTGTCAATCGTGGCGCCAGCGTCATCGTGGCGCAGCATGACCTGGATTTGGAGGGCGCTGACCAGGTGACGCTTGTCGTTGTTGACGACACCCGCATGGCTGCGGCCCAGGCTGCAGCCAACTTCTATGACCAGCCCTCCAGCAAGTTTCAGTTGGTTGGCATAACCGGCACCAACGGCAAGACCACAACCACCTATCTGGTTGATCATCTGGTCCAATCGTGGGGAAAGGTTTGCGGCATCATCGGCACCACGGGAAACCGTATCGGTACGGTGATGGAGCATGCGGAGCGAACGACGCCCGACTCCGTTGAGCTGCAAGGGCTTTTCGACCGCATGGCGAAGGCAGGCTGTCAGGTGGTCGCTATGGAGGTGAGCTCTCATGCGCTCGATCTCAGGCGCACCTGGGCAAGCCGGTTTGCCGTGACGGCCTTCACCAACCTGACGCAAGATCACTTGGACTACCACCATACCTTCGAGGCTTACTTCGAGGCCAAGGCAAGGCTTTTCAGCGATGATTACCCGGCTACGCGCGTCATCTGCATCGATGACGAATGGGGCCAAAAGCTTGCAGCGCGATGCGTCCAGGCAGGGCACAAGGTGCTCACCACCGGCTTTTCCGAAGAAGCTACGCTGCATCCGGTGTCCATTGAGTACTTCGATGACCGCACCGAGGTCCGCTTGATGGTTGGCCAAGAGGAGCTTTCCTTGACCTATCCGCTGGTGGGGCGTTTCAACGTATCCAATATGATGACGGCATTCGGCATCGGGTTGGCGCTTGGCATGCAAGCGCAAGACATAGCCTTGTGGCTGGCGGATGCTCCTGGCGTCCCTGGCCGCCTGCAGCGCATTTCATCCGACCTGAAACCGGGCGTGTCGGCCTATGTCGACTATGCCCATACCCCTGATGCCTTGGAGAAGGTCATCGGTTCCATCCGCTCGCTTAACCCCAAGCGGTTGCTGGTGGTCTTCGGCTGCGGAGGAGACCGCGATGCCACGAAGCGGCCCATCATGGGCAAGGCTGCCTTGGCGGGTGACTTCGCCATCGTGACAAGCGACAATCCGCGCACCGAGGATCCGCAGGCCATCATCGACGACATTGTGGCCGGCATGGGCCCTGCGGGAAGTGACTACATAGTCGAAATCGACCGCAAGGCGGCTATCTACAAGGCTGTTTCCATGGCTGAGCCTGGGGATGCCATCCTGATTGCCGGGAAGGGGCATGAAGACTATCAAATCTTGGGAACCCAGACCATCCATTTCGACGACAGGGAAGTGGTGGCTTGCGCTCTTGAGGGCAAGGAGTAGTTCTCGTGAGGCTTAACGCAAAGCAGATTGCTAACTATACGGGGGGCACCTTCCTTGTGGAGCCGCTTGACCCCAAGGCCCTCATCACTGATATCACTTGGGATTCTCGCAACGTGAAGCCAGGTGATTTGTACGTATCTTTGCCGGGGGAACGGGTAGATGGAAACGCGTTTGTTTCCAAAGCCATCGAGCAGGGCGCCGCGGCGGCTTTGGTCACGCTTCCGCCTGACGATGCAACCAAGGTGCTGGCCCGGGAGATGGGAGCAGCCTTGATTGAGGTGTCTGACGGCGCAGCGGCCATCACCGACTTGGCCCGCGCTTGGCGCCCCAACTTAAAGGGCAAGGTCATAGGCCTGACGGGCTCCACCGGCAAGACCACCACCAAGAATCTGGTGCGCGACGTGCTTGCCACCCGTTTCTCCGTGGCGGCTACGCTGGCAAACCAGAACAATGAGCTGGGCGTGCCCCGCACGCTTTTGGGGGCTGACCCTGAAACAGAGTGCGTCATCGTGGAGATGGGCATGCGCGGCTTGGGGCAGATTGAATCGCTGTGCGACTTCGTCCACCCCGACTGGGGCATCATCACCAATGTGGGGGAATCCCATATAGAGCTTTTGGGCTCGCGGGAAAACATCGCGCGTGCGAAGTCCGAACTTCCGGCCGCTCTGCCTAATGGCGTGGGCTGGGCCTTCGTCAACGCGGGTGATGACTATGGCGACTTCGTGATCGATCAGGCCCGCTTGGCCGAGCGCGACGTGACGTGCGTTCGCTATGACGGCACCGAGCAAGCGGCTTTGGCTGGCTATGCGGCCAAGGCGAAGACGGACGGTCCTTGCGTTTGGGCCGAGGACGTGGAGCTTGACGAACAGGGTTGTCCGCGGTTCATGCTGAGGGTGGCTGGCTTTCCCCAGGAACTGGAAGGTGACGCACAGGGCGTTTTGTGCCAGCTGAACCTTCGCGGGCTGCACAACGTGCAGAATGCCTGCGCGGCTGCTGGCGTTGCTCGGGCCTTGGGCATGCCTCTTGCCCAGATTGCCCAAGCCCTTCTGCAGGCCTTGCCTGAATCGGGCCGCCAAGAGGTGCTTAGCGCACGCGGCGGCTATACCGTCATCAACGATGCCTACAATGCCAGCCCCGACTCCATGCGTGCGGCGCTTAGCACCCTTTGCTCCATGGCGGTGCGCGGAAGGCGCGTTGCCGTGCTGGGCGATATGGGGGAATTGGGCGATTATGCCCAGGCTTGCCACGCTGGCGTCGGCGAAGTGGTAGCATCTTTGCCTGTTGATTATTTGGTGTGCGTCGGGCCTTTGTCGGGTTACCTTGCCCAGGCAGCCCAAAAGGCAGGCATGGACCCTGGGCATATCGAGCATGTGCAGAATACCGCCGAAGCCCTCGGCTTCCTTGAGGCGTATGTAGATAAAGACGATGTTGTTTTGGTCAAGGCTTCGCATGCCATGGGGCTAACGCGCATCGTCGAAGGATTGGTGAGCTAAGTGTTCGGAAGTTTTGCATCGTATCCCACCTTCTTGGTGTTCTTGGCGGTGCTTTTTGGCGCCCTGGTCACAATGGCCTTGACGCCGCTTTGGATCAAGGTTCTGAAGAAGAAGGCCATAGGCCAGCAGGTGCGTGCCGACGGGCCGGAGACCCATCTGGTCAAGCAAGGCACGCCCACCATGGGTGGTGTGGTCATGTTGGTTGCCATCTTGGTGGCCGTTCTGCTTTTGGCTGCCCCTCAGGCTGATACCATCATTTTGATGGTCGTCATCCTGCTGACGGGCGTGGTCGGCTTGGTGGATGATGGCTCCAAGGTGTTGTTCCAACGCTCTTTGGGCTTGACCCCCAAGCAGAAGCTCATTTTGCAGTTCCTTATCGCAATCATCTTTTGCTTGGTGGCCGTCAACATGGTGGGCATTGCCCCCACGGTGGATATTCCCTTCATCGTCACGCTTGACTTAGGAATCCTGACCACCGTCATTCCGGTGGGTGATGGCATTTCCATCCCTTGGCTGTACTTGGTGTACGTGTGCATCATGATGGTGGGCATGTGCAATGCCGTCAACCTGACCGACGGTTTGGATGGCCTGGCTTCCGGCACCGTGTTGGTTGTCATGATCGTCATGGCTGGCATCGCCTACAAGGAAAACATGCTGAACACGGCCATCGTTGCGGCTGCCATCGCGGGCGCATGCATCGGTTTTCTGTGGTTTAACTCCTATCCGGCCGACATCTTCATGGGCGACACGGGATCGCTTGCCTTAGGCACGGCCCTCGGTGGCCTGGCGGTCATGACCAAGACGGAGTTCTTAGTCATCATCATCGGTGGCTTGTTCGTGGTTGAGGCCTTGTCGGTCATGATTCAGGTGGCTTACTTCAAGAAGACGCGGAAACGAATATTCCTGATGGCGCCGCTTCACCATCATTTTGAGAAGAAGGGCTGGAGCGAGACTAAGGTGGTAATCCGCTTCTGGATAGTCTCTGGCACGTTGGCAGCTATCGGGTTTTCCATCTTCTTTGCGGGGACCTTATAGAAACGAAGAAACAACTGGGTGGTATAAACATGACTGAAACGAGCTACATACCCAACACCAAACAGGCCCAAGAGAACTTGGGCTGCGTGCTTGTTCTCGGGCTTGGCAAGAGCGGATGCGCAGCTGCAACGTATTGCGCCAACCTTCTGGGATCTCGCGTTACATCCTTGACGGTGGCTGCCGGTAAGGCGAACCCCACCGCCGAGACCTTCGTTGAGCGGTTGCGCGCGATGGGCGCCCGAGCAGAGTTCGATCTGGAATCGTTTGATGAGCATTACGACCTGTGCATAGCAAGCCCGGGGATTTCCCAGTTCTCTGACTTTTACCAGAGCGCGAAGGCCGCGAGCGCCGAAATCATGAGCGAAATCGAGTTCGCGTGGCGCGAAAGCGCAGCCGATAGCCGCTGGATTGCCATCACGGGCACCAACGGCAAGACCACCACGACCTCTCTTATTGCCCACCTTTTGCAAGGTGCGGGAATGAACGCCCAGGCTGTAGGCAATATTGGCGATGTCTGCCTGGACGCTGTGGCGGGGCACCCTGCTGACGTCTACGTGGCCGAGACGTCTTCCTTCCAATTGGCGTCCACCATCGACTTCGCGCCGGTTGCTTCCATACTGCTCAACGTCACCCCTGATCATTTGACGTGGCATAAGAGCATGGAGGAATATACCCAGGCCAAGCTGAAGGTCTTCGCCAACCTGTCCAAGGTGCCCGGCTCGGTTGCCATCCTGGATGCCACTGACGAGATCACCCGCCAAACGGTGAAGGCCTTTAAGGCCATGGATCCGGCCGAGCGCGGCTTTGCCTATATCCCTCTGGGCACCGCAAGTGGGCTGCGCGAAAGCATGATTGACCGCTGCGGCTCCGAGAATGCCGCCTATGTGGACGCTGATGAGGTCATGCATGTGGTCTACCAAGGCACCGACCACGTCTTGTGCTCCGTCGGCGATCTGAAGATCAAGGGCGATCACAACGTGGCCAACGCCTTGGCTGCGGCCTGCGCCGCCTTGGCAGTCGGCATATCCGATGACGATTTGATTCAGGGCTTGACCAGCTTTAATGCCCTTGAGCACCGCATCGAGCCCTGCGGTTTGATCAACGGCGTTGAGTGCTACAACGATTCCAAGGCAACCAATGTGGACGCCACGTTGAAGGCCTTTGCCGCTTTCGAGCCTGGAACCGTGGTGGTGCTTTTGGGCGGACGTGACAAGTTCACCGACTTGACGCCGTTGGTGCTTGCAGCCAATTCCTATGCGAAGGCTGTCGTGTGCTTTGGCGAGGCGGGCGATCGCTTTGCCCAGGCCTTCGCTGACCTGAATTCCCCGGTAACGGTGCTGCGTGCGTCGCTTTTGGAGGATGCCCTCGATACGGCGCTGGGGGTGACTTGCCCTGGCGATTCGGTGGTGCTTTCGCCTGCGTGCGCGTCGTTTGATGAGTTCAAGTCCTTTGAGCATCGGGGCACCATGTTCAAAAGCTATGTTGCGGCCCGCATGGGCAACGGCCAAGCCTAGGTTAGCGCATGGCGAAGACAAGCAGGACTCCAGCCTCTGTTCAGGGGCCACGCTTGGTCATCCTGTTGGTGACCCTAGCCTTGGTGTTGCTGGGCCTGGTGATGGTGTACTCATCTTCCATGGTGAAGGCCATCTCCTCGGGCGATGACGCCACCTACTACGTTGTCAGGCAGGCCATCTATGCCGTCATCGGCTTTGTTGCCTGCGTCCTTATCTGGAAGATGCCTGTCATGGGCCTTCTGAGGGTTGAAAAGACGCAATGGATTCTGTGCGGTTTATGTTGGGCTTTCCTGGTTGCCACCTTTCTTTTTGGCACGGGTGATGAGAGCTGGGGCGCAAAGCGCTGGCTGGTCATCGGGTCGTATAGCTTGCAGCCATCGGAGTTTGTCAAGATCGGCCTGGTCATCATCTTCAGCTATCTGTATGACGAATTCAGGAGGGGCCAGGTAACCCTTAAGGATTTTGGCGTCAAAGCGTTGGTGATGGTTGTCGTTCCGTTGGTGTTTCTGTATGGGACCCAATCGGACTTGGGAACCACCATGGTCATCGTCGTGGCCCTTATGGCGGTGCTTTGGCTGGGGGGCTGCCCGGCAATCGTGTTCGGCATCATCATCGTGCTCGGCGTTGCAGTGGTTGCCGTTGCCGTCTTAGCCACGCCCTACCGTTTGAGCCGCCTGTTGATCTATTTGAATCCGTGGAACGACGGCATGGACGGTCTGGGTGACGGATGGCAGATCATCAATTCCTTCTGGGCCTTTGCCGAGGGAGGCATCTTCGGGCTGGGCCTTGGCAATTCCTATGAGAAGTACTCGTACCTTCCCATGGCCGAGACCGACTTCATCTACGCCATCATCGGCGAGGAGCTGGGGCTTGTCGGGGCCGTAGCCGTTTTGGCCCTGTTCGTGGTGCTGCTCATCGCCGGCATGCGCGTGGCGCAGCGGGCCCAGGACTCCTTCTCCTCGTTGGTTGCGGGTGGTATGACCGTCATGCTCATATTCCAGGCTTTTCTGAACATGGGATGCGCCGTGGGCGTTTTCCCCACCACGGGTAAGCCTCTTCCGTTCATCTCGTCGGGAGGTTCGTCGCTTATCGCATCGCTTATGATGATCGGATTCATTTTGTCGGTATGCGACGAGGGACCGGTCCGCTCCGAATATGACCGCAGAAGGGACGATCTGCGCGTGGTGCGTGCGGTCAGCGGCCGCTCTTCCGCGAATGGTGACTTCTCGGCGCGTCGTGGAAGCGGATATCGTTTTGAGGAACCCTTAAGGCGAAGCCCTTGGCGGCAAAGCCCCACTTTGTATAGAAGGTGATTTCATGTTGGTCGTGTTGACAGGCGGCGGGACGGCAGGGCACATCAATCCTGCTCTGGCCCTGGCTGAGGAGCTGCAAGATCGAGGATGCCAGGTTATCTATGCTGGCACGCCGCAAGGCGTCGAGTCCCGCTTGGTTCCCCAGGCAGGCATAGATTTCGTGCCCTTTGAGGCGTCAGGCTTCAACCGCACGAAGCCGCTTACGCTTTTCAAGGGTGTGGCCACCATAAAGAAGAGCGCCAAGAAGGCCCAAGCGTGGCTTAAGGAAATCGGTGCCGACGTGGTGGTCGGCTTTGGCGGATATGTTTCGTTGCCGGTAACCGATGCGGCCCGCAAGCTCGGCATTCCCGTGGTGGTGCATGAGCAGAACTCCGTCATGGGCATGGCCAACAAGGAGATTTCCAAGCATGCCGCCAAGACCTGCCTTACCTATGGCGTTGCGGCGGAGGGCACGGGTGCCAAAAACGTGCTGGTGACAGGAAACCCCGTCAGGAGGTCGATCATGGAATCGACCCGCCAGGAGGGGCGGGACATGCTCGGCATTCCCCAAGATGCGCGCATGCTCTTGGTCTTCGGCGGAAGTTTGGGCGCACGTCATATCAACGAGGGCATCATTGCCATGAAGGAGCGTTTGCTGGCCTATCCCGATTTGCATATTGTGCATGTGACCGGCCCCAAGGAGTACGACACGGTGGTCGATCAGCTTGCGCTTACGCCCGAACAGGCAAAGCGTTGGCAGGTCATGGGCTATCAAGACCAGATGGGAAAGACCATGGCCGCCACGGACTGCATCGTTTCTCGCGCCGGCGCTACTTCGCTGGCTGAGATTTCCGCTCGGGCCATCCCGGCGCTCTTGGTGCCGTTTCCTCATGCTACGGCTGACCATCAGACGATGAACGCCAAGGCCTACGTGGAGGCAGGTTGCGCTTTTATGGTGCCGGATGATCAGGTTGAGACGCCGGACTTCCAGCAAAAGGTGTGCCAACTCATAGAGGACGCCGACTTGCGGGCTTCCATGACGAAGGCGGCGCAGGCCCAGGAGACGGTGAGCGCTGCTGCCAAATTGGCGGATGCAGTCATGGAGGTTGGACGGGCTTCTTAGCCGCCGACCACCAAAGCGCTTCGGAATCGGGTAATATCTAGATACTTTGAATCTCGCTGAGGACGCGGGATGGCATTTGACGCGCAAAGGCGTGATTAGGGGAGGAAAAGCGGCATGGCTATCAAGGATACCGTCAAATCCGTTCACTTCATCGGCATTGGTGGCGTAGGCATGAGCGGCATTGCTCGGGTCGCGCATGACCAAGGAATGAAAGTCAGCGGCTCGGATCTGAGGCAGAGCCGCTATACCGATCAGTTGGAGGAGGCCGGCGTCACCGTGTTCATCGGCCATGCGGCCGAAAACATTCCCGACGATGTTGACGTGGTGGTGGTTTCCACGGCCATTCTTGACCATAATCCTGAGTACCAGGAAGCCTTAAGCCGCAACCTGCCTATTTGGCATCGTGCCAAGATGCTGGCTGCGCTCGGTTACGGCTTGGAGACCTTGGCAGTCGCTGGGACCCATGGCAAGACCACCACGTCTTCCATGCTTGCCTCCGTCTTGGACGCCATGGGCGAGTCCCCGACGTTCTTGATTGGCGGCATCGTGCGCGCATACGGCACCAATGCTCATTCCGGCAAGGGGCGCTATTATGTGGTGGAAGCCGACGAGAGCGACAAGTCGTTCACGCACCTTGACCCCACAGCCGTCATTGTCACCAATATCGAGGCTGATCACCTTGACCATTACGAAGACCTCAATGAAATCTATGAGCAATTCGGCATGTTCATCAAATCGGTGCCGGCTTACGGTAAGGTGGTTGTCTGCGGAGATGATCCCAACTTGGTCGAAGTCGCCAAGAAGACTGGCCACCAGGTAATTACTTACGGCTTCTCCGATGAATGCGACGTTGTCGTTGCGTCATATGAGCCTAGCGGCGTCGGCAGCGTTTTCAGCTTGCGGCTGCCCGATGGCTCGGTGGTGAAAAGCTCCGTCAAGCAGAACCCCGGCAAGCATAACGTTTCCAATGCGGCAGGCGTTTTGACCTTGCTCTGGGCTTTGGGCAAAGACGTCAAGAAGGCGGCTTCGCTTTTGAGCGAGTTTGCCGGCGTCAAGCGCCGTTTCGATTTGGTGGAGAAGGTAAACGGCGTGACCATCGTCGATGACTACGCCCACCATCCCACCGAGATTGCAGCTACCATCGCTGCGGCAAAGCAACTTGACTTCAAGAAGGTCCATGTCCTGTTCCAGCCGCACCGCTATTCGCGCGTTCCGCTGTTCACCCAGGTCCTTCGTGAAGAGTTCTCTTCTGCCTTCGACCAGGCTGACACGCTGACGTTCATGGATGTTTATCCGGCGGGCGAGGCTCCGGTCCCGGGCGTCTCGGGCAAGACGTTTCTTGATGTGGTCTTGCAGCACGAAGGCCACCCGAAGGCGGCTTACGTTGCCCATCGGGTGCAGACGGCTTCCTACTTGGCCCAGTTGGTCAACGAAGGCGATTTGGTCATAACTATGGGGGCGGGGGACGTGACCGCCATAGGCCCGCAGCTGGCTGCCGTCATGAAGGGCCAAATGCCGGCTATCGCCGACCTTGACGTCAAGGAATACCCGGCCATCACGGCTTGCGAGGCGTAGAACCTCCATGAGCGCCCGGCATGCAACACCCCTCCAGGCCTTGCTCTTTGACGAAGGCTTTGACGGGGACGTCTATCCCAACGAGCCAATGGCTCGCCATACCACCTATCGCATCGGCGGCCCTGCGCGCTTTTTCGTGCAGGTGGGATCCATTGGCGCCCTGACGAAGCTTATCGAGGCGTGCCAGGATTCCTCCGTGCCTTGGCTTGTCGTCGGGCGTGGATCCAATTTGCTGGTCGCCGATGCCGGCTATGACGGAGTGGTCATTGCCTTGGGCAGGGATTTTCGCAACTGCAGGTTCGATTCTGAGCGCAGCTGCTTTTGCGTGGGCGCAGGGTTCTCGCTTTCATCTTTGGTGCAGGAAGCCTATACGCGCAACTTGGCTGGCCTGGAATTTGCCGTAGGGACGCCAGGCTCGGTGGGCGGCGCTTTGCGTATGAATGCGGGCTCGCGTGACCGATGGCTGGGCCAACAGGTTCAAAGCGTCACCGTCTATGAGGAGGGCATAGGGCTCAGGCGTCTCTTGAAAGATGATCTTGCATGGGGCTATCGCCGATCTCCTTTTACCCCTGAGCAAGTTCTTTTGGAGTGCGAGATAGCCGTGGAGCCGGCCGATCCGGTCTACATCCGCTCCAAGATGGATGGATCGCTGGCGCGTCGCCGCAGGACGCAGCCGCTCGGCATTCCTTCGTGCGGAAGCGTTTTTCGCAACCCCGAAGGCGCATCGGCTGGCGAGCTTATAGAGCAGTTGGGCCTTAAGGGCCTCACCCGCGGAGGGGCGCAGGTGTCTACGGTCCACTCCAACTTCATCGTCAACACAGGAAATGCTACGGCGCAGGATGTCTTCGACCTCATCTGCGCGGTTAGGATAAAGGTATCACAGGCATATGGCATCGAATTACAACCAGAGGTCCGGTTCGTCGGGTTCTAGCAGGCCCAGGGTTGCGGGCGCGGGTCAGTCGGGCCGTCCTGTGAAAGGCGGCGCGCGGCCTCAAGTCACAGCGCAGCGCGGGGGCCGCCCTCGGGTGACCGACCTCCCGGAAATACAATCGACACGCATCGGCGACCTTCCCAGTACCGGTGGCGGCAATGGTGGCGGTCGCAAGCCGGCGCAAAGGCGCAAGCGTAGCAAGGCGGCTATCGCGGCCATCGTTTTGGTCGTTTTGTTGGTGGTTTTGGGAATAACAGGCCTTGTCCTGCGTTATACCAGCGTGTTCACCATCACCAATTTGTCCATCAAGGGCGTCGAGCACCTTACCGATGCTGAGATCACGGAGCTGGCCGCGGTCCCTGAGGATTCCACCTTGCTGCGCGTTGACACTGAAGCCATCCGCAATCGCTTGCTGCAGGATACCTGGATTGAGGACGTGCACGTGAACTTGGTGTTTCCCGATACGTTGGAGATTAGCGTGAAGGAGCGCACCATTGCCGCCGTGGCCGAAATCACCTCGCGCGACTCAAGCCAGACGAAAAGCTGGGCCATCGCCTCTGACGGCATGTGGCTCATGCCCATCCCCGACAAGGATTCGGAGGCGGGGAAGGCCACCAGCGAAAAGATCTACGAAGACGCCGAGAAGGTGCTTCATATCGAGGACGTGCCCTATACGGCCGACCCCGAGATGGGCAAAATCTGCGAAGACGACAACGTCAATAACGCGTTAGGCATCGTGGCCGGCATGACGACCGAGCTGGCCGACCATGTAAAGACCGTCATCGCGTCCGATCCGGCTTCGACTACGCTCATCTTGGACAGCGGCGTTGAGATAGCCTTTGGCTCCTCGGAGGACATTCGCACCAAAGAGCGTGTCTGCCTGCAGCTTCTTGAGCAATATGAAGGCCAGATAGCTTACATCAACGTGCGCACGGTCGATTCGCCCACGTGGAGGTCGGTCTAAGGAAGAAGAAGGGGCAGGGAAGGCTCGCGCACGGAAAGCGGTGGTCTTTTTGTGTACAATAGGACAACGTGGGATAACCCGCGCTATTATTACCAAACGTATGGCATCACAAACACAGAAGGTGTGGAGGAGATAATGGCAAACAGGATTGGTTCAGAGCATCTGGCAGTCATCAAGGTCGTCGGTGTTGGCGGCGGCGGCACCAATGCCGTGAACCGCATGGTTGAGGCCGGCGTCAAGGGCGTCGAGTTCATTGCGGTTAACACGGACCGTCAGGCCTTGCTTATGTCTGACGCCGACAAGACCATCCACATCGGTGAGGAGCTTACGCGTGGCCTGGGCGCCGGCGCTAACCCTGAGGTTGGCTGCCAGGCTGCTGAGGAAAGCCGCGCTGAGATTCGTGAGGCTCTGGCCGAGGCCGATATGGTCTTCGTCACCGCTGGCGAAGGCGGCGGCACCGGCACGGGCGCTGCCCCCATCATTGCTGAGATTGCTCGCGAGGAAATCGGTGCTTTGACCGTTGGCGTGGTCACCAAGCCGTTCTCCTTCGAAGGCCGCGTTCGTCGCAATCAGGCCGACCAGGGCGTCTCCCTGCTTTCCCAGAAGGTTGATACGCTCATCGTCATTCCCAATGACCGCCTGCTTGAGATCGTTGACAAGAAGACCAGCATGATGGACGCCTTCCGCATCGCCGATGACACTTTGCGTCAGGGCATCCAGGGCGTTACCGACCTGATCACCATCCCAGGCTTGATCAACCTTGACTTTGCCGATATCCGCTCCGTCATGAAGGACGCCGGCACCGCTATGATGGGCATTGGCGTTTCCAATGGCGAGAATCGTGCTCTTGAGGCTGCCCAGCAGGCAACCAATTCCAGCTTGCTTGAGGCCTCTATCGCAGGTGCAACGCGCGTGCTTTTCTCCATCGCAGGCGGTCCCGACCTGACCTTGCAGGAAGTCGCAGAGGCTGCTCGCACGGTCGAGGCTTGCGCCGACGAGAACGCCAACATCATCTATGGCCAGATCGTGGACGAGGGCATGGGCGATGCCGTCCGCATCACCGTCATTGCTACGGGTTTCCAGATGAACGGCACCCAGCAGTCCATGGACTTTGGCCGCAGCAACCTGTTCGGCTCCACCGACAAGGCCGCAACGGCTGGCTCCATGATTCCTCAGGCTCAGCCTCAGGTGCAGACTTCAACCTACAGCGCGCCTGCCTACAACCCGCAGCCGAGCGCCAACCGCATCAACGACGCTGACTACATTCCCGATTTCCTGAAGCGTCAGCGTTAAAGGAAGGGTTCGGGTTGAGCGCATCGTTGCCCCTGCCTCGGTTGGAGCAGCGGCTCTTTTCAGGTATACCGCTATTGACCGACGACGCCTTGGCGTCGTCGGTTGGCATTCGCGCTGGTTTCACCTCGCGCCATGGTGGGGTGAGCTCTGGCGCGTTTTCTTCGTTGAACCCGTGCTCTTATGTGGGTGACAATCTAGAAGACGTCTTGGAGAACCGCCGATTGCTCTTGAACGCTTTAGACGCCTCAGATGCCGCGTTGATCACCTCCAAGCAGGTTCACGGAACCAACGTCGTCTCGGTTGCCTCTGCTGACGCCGGGTCCGTTTGCCGGGCGCAGCAGGAGGCGCAGGAAGGTGCCGATGCGTTGCTCGTGGGTGGCGCAGATGTGGCTGCCCTTATGTTCTCTGCCGATTGCGCATTGGTTATTTTGGCAGCGCCAAG
>R19__coassemble_172_pt1 | contig 35348 bp, 36 predicted proteins | sample R19__metabat2_low_PE_004 | metagenome-assembled genome bin R19
AACAGGACGTTCACGGAAGTCTTGGCAGGCTTCGGCGGGATGACCATGTTCTCGGCGGTGTAGGAGTCGTCAAGCTCCTTGCCGGCGGCCTTGGCCAGGGCCTTCAGCTCGACCAGGGCCTTGTCCTTCTGGCCGGTGTTGGCATACCAGTGCGGGGTCTCGTGCATGGCGAAGATCAGGATGATGCCGTAGATGATGGGCAGGGCGCCGATCAGGTAGCAGAGACGCCAGGATTCAGTGGTGTACTTGCCGTTGGCAATCTGGATGACGGTGTCAAACAGGCCAGTGCCAGCGATGACGGCAGTGCCCTCAGCGGCCTGGGCCGTATCGAAGGTGTGGCCGCAGATGGCGCCGCAGACAACGCCGGCCAGAACCCAGCCAGCGACCATGAAGGCCATGCCGAAGGTGACGAAGACGCCGCGGTGCTTGCCCGGGATGGTCTCGGAGAAGCAGGTGGTGACGACGGGGATGCAGGAGCCCACGCCGAAGCCGGCGATCAGACGGAACGCTGCGAAGAACGGCAGGTTCGGGCTGAAGGCCTGGGGCAGGGTGAACACGCCATAGAACAGGCAGGCGATGATCAGCATCTTCTTACGGCCGAGCTTGTCGGACAGGATGCCGCCGCATGCGCCGCCCAGAACCATGCCGAGCAGGCCCCAGGTGGTCAGAGAACCGATAGCGGCGGAGTTGGTGACCGCCTTGCCGGTGCTCCAGTCGATCAGGCCAAAGGAAGCGGCCAGATAGGTGTTGGTAGAGTTAACGACCATGAAGTCGTAACCGTCGAAGATGTTAGCCAAGCCAAGCAGGACGAACATCAACCAGGTGTGTCCATTAATACCAAAGGAGTCAATAACCTCTGATACAGTGAACTCTTTAGCTTCGCTCATGTCTTCCCTCCTTTTCAGGACACGTGCAATAAATTGCACTTGAGCGAACTTACTTTACCGAAGTGCTTTCACACTCCATTCTTGGTCTTTAATGCGCCCTCCCCCTTTTCCAAGAAAGGCGCAGACCCTTGGAGGCACCCCGACGTTCCCCAGACACGGGTGCCCGCTAACACCCAAAACGTCGCCATACCTCCTAATCTGATAATGGTATGAACCTTGGCTAAAATCAGACTAAAGATTAAGCTTCATTTTGGTTTGGATTTAGCCTGACTAAAGGCTAGAACCATAAACTTTAGAGGCTTCATCTTCAACCTCCTTTGTCCATCGCCAATCGCTCGAGGTAGCCATGAGAATACTGGTCGCAGAAGATAATTCACGTCTCTTGAAAACTCTTACCCGCATCCTCGAAAGCGAAGGCTTCACGGTAGATGGCGTTAGCGACGGCCTGCAGGCACTTGACTATGCCCATTCTTGCGAATATGACGGCATAGTGCTTGACATCATGATGCCTGGGAAAAACGGCCTGGAGGTCCTGCAGCAACTACGAGGCGAAGGACTGACCTGCCCCACCATGTTTTTAACCGCACTTGGAGACGTTCCCCAACGCGTCCAGGGGCTTGAGGCCGGAGCAGACGATTACCTGCCCAAGCCATTCGCCGTCTCCGAGTTCGTCGCACGCGTTCACGCCATGATGCGCAGGCGGGCCACCTTCGCCCCTCAAGTGATTAGTTTTGCCGGAGCCAACCTGAATTGCTCATCACATAAGCTGACCTACGGTCAAAAGGAAATTCTGCTTAGCAACAAGGAATTCCAAATCCTTGAGTTACTCATGCTCCAACCAAACACTATCGTGTCCATCAGCAACCTGCTCGATCATGCTTGGAACTGGGACAGCCACGTCGATTCAAGCGCCGTATGGGTGCAGGTGTCAAACCTGCGCAAGAAAATCGCCGAAAGCGAGGCGCCGTTAACTATTACCTTCAAGCGTGGTTCAGGCTATATTTTGGAGCAGCAATAATCTCCTAACTGAAGGATTCGAACTGAAGCGACTGCTCCGAAAATACTTCCTGCAAAGCACGGGCATCATAGTCGTGCTCTTTGTTGTCACGGCTTTTGCCTTCATTGGGATAGACACCATGCAAAACGGCAACACGCTCGACACCCAAGTGGTTCTAGACGTTGTTGCGGTGCTAAGCATTCTTCTTGTTGTCACCTCATGCCTCATGTTTGCGTTCCTCAAAAGCTTGGCCAAAGTGCTCAATGACAAAAGTGAAAAACAAAAACGCGTCATGTCGTCGGCCAGCCACGAGATGAAAACCCCCTTGACCATCATCATGGCCAATCTGGATCTTCTCGAGCGCGAAACAGGCCAAAACGAGCTGATTGACGACATTCGCGAAGAAAGCCAACGCCTTAACACCCTGGTCACTAAAATGTCCAAGCTTTCCAAGCTGGAGCAAGGAGAATGGATTCCGGACAAGAAGCCGCTTAACCTCAGCAAAATGGTAAAAACGTGCATAAACGGATTCGACGCCGTGGCCCAATCCCGCGGCGTTACGGAAGTTCGCCATATCCAAAACGACATCGTTTGCCAAGCCGACGAAGAGCTGATGAAGCAGGTGGTCTTCGTGCTGCTGGATAACGCCACCAAATACTGCGATGAAGGAGGTCGGGTCGAAGTCGACCTGCACCAAGATGCAAACAAGATAACCTTTATGGTCAAAAACGACTTCCAGCGTGCCGACACCGCGGAAACCGAGCGCTTCTTCGAGCGCTTCTACCGCTCCGATGAGGCGCGGGGCAACTATGAGGGCTTTGGCATCGGACTGTCTATCGCGCGCAAAGTGGTGGGCGATCATGGCGGATCATTGAAGGCCTTCGCCCAAACCAACCCCAACACCATCACCTTCAGGATGATCTTGCCGGTCTAGCTGGCCCCTGCCGTGCGCGCCCTGCTACAATCAGCGCAGCATGATTTCCGTTGAGCACATATCCTTTTCCTACAATGGCAAAACGCCTGCCCTTGACGACGTTAGCCTTACCGTGCCTGATGGCGAGTTCCTGTGCATCTTAGGTGCCAACGGTAGCGGGAAGTCCACGCTAGGCCGCCACCTTAACGGCCTCTTGATGCCGCAAAAAGGTCGCGTCTCGGTAGACGACGAAGACACGGCCATCGAGCAAGCGCGCTACAACGTGCGCTCCAAAGTGGCCATGGTGTTTCAAAACCCCGACGATGCGCTGGTCAGCACATTGGTCGAAGACGATGTGGCCTTCGGGCCCGCCAACCTGGGCATACCTTCGAAAGAGCTGCGAAGGCGCGTGACGCAAAGTCTTTTGGCCGTGGGGCTTCAAGGCTTCGAGAAGCACGACGTCAACGCCCTTTCAGGCGGGCAAAAGCAGCGCGTATGCATTGCCGCAGCATTGGCGATGGCGCCAAAGGTGCTGGTCATGGACGAGCCTACAGCCATGCTGGACCCACAAGGACGCGAATCCGTCCTGCGCATCGAAAAAGCCTGCCAAGCCCAGGGGATGACCATCGTCCATATAACCCACCTTATGGAGGAAGCCTTGCTGGCAGACAGGGTTGCCATCATGAGCGAAGGCCGCATCGTCGAGCTTGGATCCCCTGCTGAAATCCTAACCGACCAGGATCGGCTAACAAAATGGGGGCTTGCCGCACCGTCAACCGTGCAGCTGGCTTGCGCCCTGTGTGAACGCGGCGTAAGCGTTGCGCCCTGCTTGCAAAAGGACCGACTGAAGGAGCAGCTATGCTGTTTGCTTTCAAACAGGTAAGTTTTTCCTACCCAGCAACGTCGGCCACCGAAGAGGCCATTGGCGGCGCCTTCACCCTGCGCGACGCATCTTTCACCTTGGCCCCTGGCGAAGTCCTTGGCGTGGCTGGCCCGGTCGGAAGCGGCAAGTCAACGTTGGCCAAGCTTGCAAACGGCCTGCTTACGCCTACCGCGGGCCAGGTGCTGCTGGACGGCACCAACCTGGCATCCCGAGAAGCCGCCCAAGCGCGTGGCAAGGTCGGCCTGGTCTTCCAATACCCCGAGCGCCAGCTTTTTGCCGACACGGTGCTGAAGGACGTCTCGTTCGGGCCCAAGAACCTGGGCTGGAAGGCCGACAAGGTTCGCCAGAGCGCGCAAAATGCCTTGCGGCTGGTAGGCCTTGGATCCGAAATTGAAAACATCAGCCCTTTCGCTTTGTCGGGCGGGCAACAGCGCCGCGTGGCCCTAGCAGGCATTTTGGCCATGGAGCCTCACGTCTTGGTGATGGATGAGCCCAGCGTGGGCCTGGATCCTTGCGCGCATGCCGCCTTCAACGCGTTGATTGGCGACTTGCAGCGCCAAGGCATGGCGCTGGTGCTCATCACCCACAACATGGACGACTTGGCCGCCCTGTGCGATAAGGTCCTGCTGCTGGAAAACGGCGCTACGGCAGCATATGACACCCCCGCACGGGTGTTTTCGCAACCCCAGCTGCTGAACAGGCTGGGGCTCGAACAGCCCTTCGCGCAAGCATTCGCGCAAGACCTGGGGCTTCCTGGTTTCTACCCCACCATTGATGCTCTGGCCGACGCACTGGCACAAAGGCTGGCATAAGGGCACGCTTGCCGCTTTACCGCATAAAAGAAGGGGGCCAAAGCCCCCTTCGCAGCGCCGCTTGCCCGCTTAGGCAAAATCGTACAGGTCCTTGGTTGCCTGCTTGAAGTCCTCGTAGACCTCTTCGGCAATGGCTTCGTCCATGACCAGTTCGAACTCTTCCGGCTGACCATCTTCGTCCACCGACGTGACCTCCAGGAGAACTACCTCGCCCGAGCTGCAGGCCGGTGCATCCTCGGTTACGGGAAAGAAGAAGCCGTAGCTGTGATCATCATGCAAGATCAGGCCCAAGAACTCAAGCTCGATCGTGTCGCCCTTCTCATCCTCGAAGGTGAAAGTGACACCCTCTTCAACGGGCGGGCAGAAATTAGGGGCAGAACCTTGACGCATAGCTCCTCCTTAGGTTTGCGAATCGTGCAAACCATGATAAAGCAGAAGACCCAAGGCGCGCACGGGAAAACACGCCTTGGGTCACGGGTGTGGTCTGAGGTGCGCACGGGAAAACACGCCTCAGACCGTGGATCGCAACGGCGCTAGAACACCGTGCTATGACAAGCCCCTTGCGGGGCGCGATCCTAAATGGCTTCCGCTCCGGTCTCGCCGGTACGGATTCGGATAACGTCCTCCACGGGACTGATGAAGATCTTGCCATCGCCCACATTGCCGGTAGCAGCAGCTTGGCAAATGACGCTGGTAATGGCTTGAACGCGCTCATCCTCAGTAACAATCTCAAATTTGACCTTAGGAACCATGTTCAAAAGAACCTCGGTTCCGCGGAAATACTCCGTCCAGCCATGCTGATTACCGCACCCATTGACTTGGCTGATAGTCATGCCGGAGACGCTGGCCTCAAACAAGGCCTCCTTTACCGCCTCCATTTTCTCGGGGCGAACGATAGCAATTACGCGCTTCATATCTGTCTTTCCTTTCCAGGGTTATTAGTCAAGGCCGATAAAGGCCGGGTAAGCGGATTCACCATGGGCGGCAACGTCTAAGCCCTGGGCCTCTTCTTCATCGCTCACACGCAGGCTGCCCTTGAAGACCGCCTTCATGATGAAGGCCAAGATCACATCGGCAATGCCCACGAACAAGATGGTGATGACAATGCCGGAAACCTGAGCAATGAGCAGGCTGGGATCAGCCGTGTAAAGCAAGCCACCCCATTGGCCGCCCGCCGCCAGGACGCTTTCGCCCGCAGCGCTTGACCAGCACAGCTCAGGCACGCAGAACAGGCCCGTCAAGATGCCGCCAACCACACCGCCGACGCAGTGGCAGCCGAAGGCGTCAAGAGCATCGTCGTAACCGAACTTGGCTTTGCAGAAGGAAATGGCGAAGTAGCAGATCGGGGAAACGATGAGGCCCATGATAACCGCAGCCCACGGCTCCACGAAGCCCGCCGCCGGCGTGATGACAACCAAACCTGCAACCAGACCGGTGGCCGCGCCGACCAAGGTGGGTTTGCCAACCTTCACCCGTTCGATGATCATCCAAGAAACCAGGGCGGCGCCCGATGCGAAAGCGGTGTTGACCAGGGCCAAACCGGCAACGCCGTCAGCAGCAAACTCGGAGCCGGCATTGAATCCGAACCAGCCGAACCACAGAAGGGTTGCGCCCAAGCATACGAACGGCACGTTATGGGCGCGGTAGTTCATCACGCCGAAGCCCTTGCGCCTGCCGCAAACCAAGGCCAAAACCAGCGCTGTCAAGCCCGAAGAGATATGCACGACGTCGCCGCCGGCAAAGTCGATGGCGCCAATCATGTCGCCCACCAGCGAGCCTTCGCCGCCCCACACCATATGGGCCAAAGGCGGATACACAATAACGGTCCACACTGCCAGGAAGGCGGCGATGGCGCCGAACTTCATACGACCAGCCACGCCACCGGTGATGATGGCGGTCGTGATCATGCAGAAGGCCGCCTGGAAAATAACGTCAATGATGGCAGGATAGCCAACGCCGTCGGCCTCGGGCGTCTCATTCAGCATCTCTTGGGTAATTTGGGTCAAGCCCAGCTGATCAAAACCACCAAAGAAAGGAATGGAGCCGTCGCCGCCATAGGCAAAGGACCATCCGACCAGCGTCCACGTGATGGAGACGACGCCGATGACCAAAAACACCATGGACATGGTGTTGCCGACGTTCTTTCTGCGTGCCAAGCCTCCATAGAAGAATGCAAGGCCGGGAGTCATGAGGAGCACCAGCATGGCGCAGACTATCATGAAACCAGTCGAACCCGTATCAAACATGTCTACCTCCTTTTTCCCGTGTAGCTTTTGTTGACACGTTGAGTTTTGCATCAGAAATGTTTCGCAATGTTACGGATTCGTTTGTTAATCAAGCCTCAAACTCGTTTTAGCCGCAGGGAAACATTGGCGTTACAATGTTGAAACCCAATTACTCCGTCTTAAGGAAGGCATCTGACATGAGCATCGAGTTTGTTCCCGTGACCAAAGGAACTGACCAAGAGATACTAGCCGGCATTGCTGGCGAAATCTGGAGCGAGTACTGGCCCGATCGCATTGGGGCGGATCAGACCATCTATATGATTCAGCAGTTCCAAAGCCTTGAAGCCATCCAGCGTGACATGGCTGAGCATGCCTACGAATACTGGTTCCTATGCGCCGACGACGGCGAAGAAGGCACTTGGCAAACCACTGACGGTAAGCACATCGTCGGCTTCACCGGCGGACACGTCGAGCCCGAGACCAACCGCTTCTTCATCAGCAAGATCTACCTGTTGGCCTGCGAGCGCGGCAAGCATTACGCCAGCCGCGTCATCGAGTTCTACACCCAGCTATGCCAAGACCGCGGCTTGCGCGCCATGTATCTGACGGTCAACAAGTACAACGAGATGGGCATCCGCGCCTATGTTGCCAAGGGGTTTGAGACCATCGACTCCGTGGAAACCGACATCGGCAAAGGCTACATCATGGATGACTACATCATGGAGAAGCAGGCGTAAGAGCTTTTATACGGCGCGTTGCCTCATCCAGCGCTACAGAAGCTTCGCAGCCTTTCGCGCCGGACGAGGCAACGCGCCAGGCCAAGCTGATTTTGCCTGCTTCTCGCAGACTCCGTTGGGGGAAGTTCGGGCGCGCGGCCCATCTTATTCAGGCTTGATGCCCAGCTTCTTCAGGATTTGAACAGCAATGCCTTCCCCATCAAGGTCCAGGTCATGAGCCAAAAGCTCCACCTTGCCTTGAGGCACAAACGCATCGGGAACGCCCAAGACCAGCGTCTCGGGATGCAGATCATGCTGGCTGAGCACATCCAGCACGCCTTCGCCCGCACCGCCAGAGATAACGCCGCCTTCAGCGGTAACCAGAAGCTTCGTCTGGGCGGCAGCCACAATGGCGGCTTCATCCAGGGGCTTCACCCAACGCATGTCAACAACGCGAGCGCTCACGCCAAAGGCCTCAAGCAACAAGGCAGCCTCCTTGGCGGCATTGACCAAGCGGCCGAACGCCAGTATGGCAACATCATGGCCCTCACGCACAATACGGGAACGGCCCAGCTCAAACGGCTCCGGATTGGAAGGAACCTCCCAACCAGAAGCCTCACCGCGCGGATAGCGCAGCGCGAAGGGTCCGCCCATGGTCAGCGCCGTGCGCAAAGCACGCGCCAGCTCGACCTCGTCAGAGGGGGCCAGCACCTTCATGTTGGGAATCATGCGCATATAAGCAATGTCAAGCATGCCATGATGCGTGGGACCGTCATCGCCCACCACGCCGGCACGGTCGATGGCGAAAACGACGTCTAGCTTAGGCAGGGCGCAATTGATGACAATCTGGTCGAAGGCACGCTGCAAGAAGGTGGAATACACAGCTACCACCGGCTTATCGCCGCCGAGAGCCAGACCCGACGCCAAGCCGACGGCGTGCCCTTCAGCAATGCCCACATCAATGAAACGCTGGGGGAACTCCTGAGCAAAATCGGACAAGCCCGTGCCGCCCTTCATGGCAGCCGTAATGGCCAAAACACGGCTATCCGTGCGTGCCTCGTTGCAAAGGGCCTGGCCAAAGGCTTGCGTAAAGGTAAGCGCCTGAGGATCAGGCTTTTTCGATGCGCCCGTGGCCAAGTCGTAAGGCCCAACGCCATGGAACTTCTCCGGATTGGCCACAGCGGGCTCAAAGCCGACGCCCTTCTTCGTGACCACATGCATCAGCACCGGGCCATTCATCTCCAAAACGCCCGCAAGCACCTCACGCAGAAGCCCGATGTCATGACCGTCAAGCGGCGTGGTGCACACGATGCCCAGCTGCTCAAAGATCATGGAATGCGGAATGATGAACTGCTTCACCGATTCCTTCATGTTGCGGCCCCAGGAAACCAGGCCTCGGCCCAGCTTGCCCGTAGCCTCAAGGCGGTCCTGCACGGAATCACGCGCTTCGCGATATTGCGTGGTGGCGCGCATCATGCCTAAGTGGCGCATCAGTCCGCCCACGTTGCGCGAGATGGACATCTCATTGTCGTTCAGGATGATGACCATGGGACATTGCGCCTGGCCAATGTGGTTAAGCGCCTCAAAGGCCATGCCACCCGAAATGGAGGCATCGCCAATGACGGTCACGATCTTGGAGTCCTCACCCCGCAAGTCACGCGACTTGGCCAACCCCAACGCAACCGAAAGCGAATCCGATGCATGGCCTGAGGGATGAACGTCAAAGGGGCTTTCACTGGGTTTGGGGAAACCCGAGATGCCGCCATAGGTTCGCAGCGTCTTGAAGTCATCGACGCGGCCCGTCAGCAGCTTATGGGCATAGGCCTGATGCCCCACGTCAAACAGCAGCTTGTCCTTAGGGCAATCCAAAAGGCTATGCGCAGCCAGAATGATTTCGACAGCGCCCAGAGAAGAAGCAACGTGGCCGCCCGTCTGGGAGGTTGTTGCCAATATCTCCTGGCGAATGTCTTGAGCCAAGACCTCAAGCTGCTCATTGGAAAGCGACTTTAAATCACTTGGCCCAGAGATGGTATCAAGAAGGCGACCGGCCATAGAAATCCTTAGTCAGCAGCAGGCTGTCCTGCCGAGATATCCTCTTCATCGGCTTCTTCGGCATTAGGCGAAACGGCCAGCGTCTGGTCTTCGATAAGCTGGCTTGCACGCATGCCCAGCTTGACGGCCTCCTCGTACAGGTCAAGAGCATCGTCCAGGGAAAGGCCTTCGTCAGAAACCGCCTGGACAATCTCGTCCAGGCGGCCCTTCACCTGCTCATAGGTTTCCACCGATTGGCTATTCGGCATCGGCGGTCTCCCCTGCTGCTTGCCCATCCTGGTCGGAAGCCTCAACGGCGGCCTCAGGATCAATCGTGCGGGCAACGCGGCCCAGCACGCCATTCACAAAACGGGACGAGTCATCTTCGCCGCCGAATTCCTTGGCAAGCTCAACGGCCTCGTTGATGGTAACGGACACCGGAACGGCATCCACATAGAGCATCTCGTAGACAGCCATGCGCAGAAGGCAACGATCGACCACCGGCATGCGGTCAAGCGCCCAGTTCTCCGAGGACTCCTTAAGGTAGGCGTCAATTTCACCCTGGTTGAAGGCAGTCCCCTTGGCCAAGCCAATGGCGTAGTCGCTCAGCTTGTCGTCACCCTCCAAAAAAGAGCCCGAATCGATGATCTGGGCTACCGGGGTGTCCACCAACTCGCTGGAATACAAGACCTGAAGAGCGGCGCAACGCGCTGCGGTGCGGTCATGTCGTTTTGCAGACATAAAGCTGACTCCCGTGATTCCTATTTCTTGTTGAACTGCATGCTGTCGACGTAAACGTCCACGGCGCCAACCTGCAAGCCAATCTGGCTGGAAACGGCGTCAGCCACAGCCTGGCGAACCTTGTCGGCCAGTTCGGGCAACGGATTGCCGTAAGCGGCTTCAATACGCACGGCAATGCGCAGCTGGTCGTTTTCATCCACGGCGGCCACAACGCTTTGAGCAGCCTGCTTGGAGCCCGACAGAATGCCCTTGATGCCGCTCGGCGTGCTGACGGGGACAACCATCTTGGTTACACCCTCAACCTCAGAAACGGCCTTGGAAACGACGGTCTCTACGACCGAAGGGGCTATGCACATACCATTGATAACTAGTTCTTTCATAGCAAACTCCCATCTAAAGCGCTACTCAACCGTTCATTATACGCGACTGCCATGCCGCAGGACCAGAAAACACAGAAAGCTCCCCAAAGCGGCGCCACAGGTGTCCACTACCCAATCCAGAGGATCGCAGGCGCGGCCCGGAACAAACAGCTGATGGAACTCGTCGGTCACGCCATAGCCGCTCGCCACGGCAACCGCCACCAGGCAGGCCTTTTGCCAAGGCATATGGCATCTCAAAGCGTTGGCCAACAAGACGCCGAAAACGGTGTACTCGCAAAAATGCCCCAATGACGATGATTCCTTCAGCCCTGGGATGTTCCACTCGGTCAACAACGCGTCGACCCACTTTTTAAGCTGCGTCAGAAAGTCCTGCGCATTGTTGAAGTCGGAACCCGTATGGGCACTCGCGAAAAAGATAAAGCCCGCCCAAGCGGCCACCACCAACCAACTGGCGGCGACAAAGCGCCTGGACGGGCTAAAAGACATGCGTAAGGCCTAGCCCAGCTTGTTCACGCAGTGGATGTACTCACCGCGCTCCAGATAGGCCATAACCTCCTGAGCAGCCATCTTGGCGCAATTGTCCTCAGCCTCAGCAGTGGAGGCACCCAAGTGCGGCAAGACGATCGCATTCTTCATGGCAACAACAGCCGGCGTGGCGAAGTCGGTCACGTAACGAGAAATCTGGCCAGACTCCAAGGCGGCGGCCATGGCAGCGGCGTCAACCAGCGTGTCGCGGCTGAAATTCAGGAAGACCGCACCCTCAGGCATAGCGGCCAGCATCTCGGCGTTGATCATGCCCTTGGTGGAATCCATGGCCGGAACATGAATGGTTGCATAGTCGGAAGCAGCCATCAATTCCTTCAGGTCATCGGTGAACTTCATGTCGGCACTGATGGCAGCAGCCTTTTCGGCGTTCAGGAACGGGTCATAGCCCACAACCTTCATGCCCAGGGCCTCAGCAGCGGCAACGACCAGCTTGCCGATGGCGCCCAGGCCGATAACGCCTAAGGTCTTGCCCATGATTTCGCCACCTGCGAAAGCCTTCTTGGCCTTCTCGGCAGACTTGCCGATGTTCTCATCATCAGCGTTGGCCTTAACCCATTCGATGCCGCCGACCACGTCGCGGGCAGCGATGAGCATGCCGCACAGGACCAGCTCCTTGACGGCATTGGCGTTGGCGCCAGGCGTGTTGAACACGGGGATGCCAGCCTCGGCGTACTTCTCCAGCGGAATGTTGTTCACGCCAGCACCGGCGCGGGCAACGCACTTCACGCTAGCCGGCAGCTCCATCTCATGCATGTTGGCGCTGCGCACCAGAATGGCATCGGCTTCCTCGATGTTGTCGGTCAGCTCATACTGATCAGTCAGCTCAGCCAGGCCGATCTTAGAAATGTTGTTCAGGCAATGAATCTTATACATAAAAAGATTCCTTTCAGGTTTTGGAGGGGTATCTGCACCGGCCTTCACCGATTTGCAAAATGATTAGAGGCGCTTCACGAAACGGCCGTCACGGGAGTCGATCTGCAGCACATCGCCAATGTTGACATACATGGGAACGTTGACAACGGCGCCGGTCTCCAGCGTTGCCGGCTTAGTGGAGCCCTGGACGGTGTCGCCCTTGAAGCCAGGCTCGGTCTCGGTGACCTCCAGCTCCACGAACATCTGCGGCTCGACGGAAATCAGCTCTTCGCCAGCGTACAGCAGCGTTGCCTCGTCGTTCTCCTTCAGCCACTTGGCGGCTTCGCCGATCATCTCGGCAGGAACGGCCACCTGCTCATAGGTGTCCATGTCCATCATGTTGAAGTCAACGCCGTCGTTGTACAGGTACTGCATCTTCTTGGTCTCAAGGCGAACGGTGTCAAACTTGGTGCCGGCATTGAACGTGTACTCAACCACACGCTGGGTCTTCAGGTCGCGAAGCTTCGTGCGAACGAAAGCGCCGCCCTTGCCCGGCTTCACATGCTGGAACTCAACGATGGTGTTCAGCTTGTTGTTGTAGATGATGCACATGCCGTTCTTGAAGTCAGCGGTGCTAATTGCCATGGTCTCTGCCCTTCTCTTTCACGATTGTTGCCCCAAAGGCGCATTTGTTAATAAGCCTTCCCATTATACACACAACCACAGGCCATCACACAAAGCACAGGCAAAAGGAACGGGCGGTTTTGCCAGATTTCCGCTAGGCGTGGAGGTGGGCGAAACGCTTCGCTTCAGAAGCTCCGCAGCCTTACGCTGCGCATTTTGCCCACCTCCACAAGCAGCGACAATTAGAGCGAGGCGGTTCGCTCAGGGTTTTGGCATAGCGGCAACAGCAGCTTGCTTATCACCAGCTCGCCCGCGGCCTGAGGATTATATTCAGGGGCGCCCGCCTTGGTCATGGCTTTGACATCGTTGCAAAATTCTCTGTCTTTGAGCTTGCTCCGTAGGTTCTCAATCATCAGTTCACCATTTAGTCCTTCAGGTCGATAAACAGGGAAAGCCCCCAAGATCGCCTTCGGATCGAGTTTCAAAAGAGTCAGCGCGAGCCAAAGATCATACAAGTCACGCCCCTTCTTTCTCTGATAGAGAGCCCGCAGCTTAGTCGCAACCAACTCTTCTGCTTGGAATGTGGGAATCATCGCCACGCCAGTATAAAAAGGGTTCGATACAGAATGAGAGACCCAAGCGAAGGGCAGCATTGGCGAGCGCTCGAATGTGTTGATCTCAATTTTGATTTTGCCTGGCTTTCCGTCTTCGAAGGCGAAACGCCAATAGATTTTCGGAAATTTTCCCATCTTAGTGCGCACGTCGAATCCCAGCTCTTCACCTAACGCGGTAAGGCTCTTCATGACGTCCCCGATGCCGCCAGAAGTTGTCCTTACGAAATCGAGGTCTTCGCTGTAGCGATAAGGCTCTGGAAGGAAAAGCTTATGAAAAGCGGTGCCACCCCTCAAAACGAGCTCTCGTCCAAGCAACTCGTCATTTGAAATTTCAATCATCGCACGCGAGAGAAGAAGGTCCTGCTCGACCTGATTCTCGTTTTGCCACGGGTGATCAGCACCCCATTGAATTATCTCATTTAGGCGCATCATACGTCTGGATCCACCTCCTGATTTATGATGAGGCCCCATTTCGATTCGAGCCTACCAACACGATCGTTGCTAGGCGAGAGGAAAGATGGCGAGCTTGCAAGCGAAGCACAGTGCCGCTCCGCCTCCTCTGGCGCGCCATCACTAAATGCATCAAGAATCCACCCAACACGACGAGCAGCAGCATCGGGGAAAAGAGGCATGTCCGCAATAAGCTCAGCAGCAAACCCCGGATTCTCGTCGGCAAGCTCGATGACGATATTTGCTACATTATCGAGCCCTCCGCAGATTCCTATATCGCTTGCGACCATCAGCATGGTTGTCCCCACCGACGCAACTCTTGCGCTTGATCGCGCGGAAGCTTTTTTGGAGGCGGTTATCTCGCCGACGTAGCTGCGACTAACGAATTGAAGTTGAGAGCGCCCGAGTATCCTATTTTTGACATAGTGGCTTGTTGCCACCTGAAAAGCTTGGGCCGCATGGTGAGATGCCCCATGGAGTGCAGCAGAAGACAGCCAGCCAATGCAGTAGTCAACCCCTAAATAGGACATCATTTCATCAATGTAGACAAAGGGATCAGGGGCTCCCCATGTCCGATACTCCGCAGGGACAGGAATCCAGAGTCCGCGTGCCGGAGAAAATATCTCCGCCCTTCTACGCAACGGAGCCATGCGTTGCGACACCTGGTTGACGGGAGCCCCTATAAGATACGCTATCTCTTCGGTGGTCAGTTGGCTGATACCATGGGACAAAGCCCAGTCAGCGATGCGTGTCGCTTTTACCGAGTCAGGCTTTATATGTTGGATATATTGATTCATATATCGTATTCTAATTAATATCGTTAGATTAGACAATATTAATCATATAACCAAAATTTTATCCGCTCTGGCTTGCGGCTTTGAAAAAACAGGGAGAACCCGCCCCTTTTGCTAACTAGGAAACCTTCTCCCACAGCTTGTACCCCGAGCCCGTCTTGACCACCTGGTAGTCGGATCGCTTGCTCAAGTCGGTCGCAAGGTCGCTGCTTGAATAAACAATCATGAAGTCGAAGTCGTATTCCTCAAGCAGCTCACGCGTGGTGCTCTTGGATTGCGCGAAGTCGACGAATTCCTGGTAGAAATGCCTGTTGACGCCCGTGATGGCTGGTTCCCAAAGCTCGGGACGCGGGTCGATGAAAGCCTTGTAGCCGCGCCATTCCACATAGCCTCCGTTGTTGAATGAGTTGTAGATGAGCAAATCAGCCTTGCTAAGGCCGTTGTCCGCCACGTATTCATCCAGATAGTTAAGGGCCTCAACGGGAACATTGCCGCTATCCGTTTCGTATTCCTCCTGAGCCAGCGGCAAAGCCTCCGAAACGCCATAGACAACCGTTGCAACCACCAGCATGGCGCAGCATACCAAGCGCACTGGAAGTATGTGCAGCTCAGGGGGATTTTCCACCCAAAGGCTGAAGCGGTCAAAGGCCTGCGCTGCCAACGGCACGGCAAAAAACGCCACCAGCCAAACGTTGCGCGTGTGCATCATGGAAAGAGGAATGGCCACCACAAAAAGCAGCGAGAGCGGCACGTTGATACGCCTTTCCGCATTTGCGCCCAGCGCGATGGCGCCTATGACGATGCAGATCATGGCGCATATGCCGTAATCCGTCCAAAAGGAGGTGTTCCCCATCTCGTTGATGTAGTTGCCGTACCCCGCCGCGCCGTAGGAGTTGACCAAATACAGCGCACCGTTGATGCCATAGGGATTCACCAGCAGGGCCGCCGCGCAAGCAACCAACATAACCAACAAGGGCCAGCGCGGGTAATCGCCCAAGTGGAGGCTGAATGCGCCATGGTATTCGCCATGCTTCTTAAGCCAAGCAAGAATATCGGGAATCGCATAGAGCGCAATGATGAACAGATCATAGGGGGCCATGGAGGCATGCAGATTGACGTGCAGGCACACCAAGAGCGGCAGCAGCACCAAAAGCTTGACGTTCTTGCTAAGGCGATACTTCTCCAACACCAGCAGCACCAAGGCAAACATGATCATGGTGTACAGATGTGGCCTCACCGAGCTGTAAGCCTGGAAGGCGCCGAAGCCGATCGCAATCAGGATGAGGGATATCTCGCCGCCCGAGCGCCCCGCGTTGCGGCAGGTTTGGCAAAGTGCATACAAGCATCCCACCAGGGTCATCATCTGCACAAACACCAAAACCTGGGCGCCCGTTATGCCAAAAGCGTCGTAAATCAGGAACAAGATGACGTCGGCCAGCCATTGCTGCACCACAATGCCCATGTCGGCTTGGAAGCTAAACGGGTTTACGTACGGAATGCCGTTCTGCACGATCTCTCGCCCGGTGGCCAAAATCCACCACATATCGTTGTCGTAGGCTCCCGCGGCGCATTGCAGGGAAATCAGCACACAGGCAAAAAGCGCAACCATAAGCGCAAGCACGGCATGCGGTTTGGGCGCAGGTTTGCGGATAGGCGCCACCTTGGGCCACATGCCAACCGCAACGGTCTGGGCGGCATCATCCTGCGAAGGCAGGGTGGCGTCATGTGGCGTCTCGACCTTCACCGCAGCGGCCAAGGGGGCCGCATCGGCCTCTGCGGCCGCTATGTGCTGGTCAACAACGTCCATCTAAAACAGCAACCCCACATACCACGAAAGGAAGCCCGGACCCACCAGCAAGGTCAAAACGCTGGCAGCGGCAATGGCCGGCCCAAAGGGAAACGGCGTTGCGGAGGCCTTCTCCGAACCATCCGCCGGGGCATTCGACTTGCCAGCGCCAACAGCAAAAAAGACCAGGCCCAGCACGCACGACAAAATAAGGTTGAAGAAACTTAGCGGCAGCCCCAAGAAAAGTCCGCACACAAACAGCAGCTTCAAGTCTCCCCCGCCAAGGCCCACCTTACCCGACACCTTCTCGAAGGCCAGGCAGAAAAGCAGCATGCCCACAAACATGACCACGCCGCCAAGCAGGGCATCGGCCACCGGTGCCGCCCACGTTGGCAACACCGCACCAAGCAGGCCGCACGTCTGCACCACAGCAGGATGGCCCATAACCGATACGTCCACACCTGCAAAGCTGCACGCAGCGCAACACGCGGCAAAAAGCACCCATACCACTATGCCTGCTATCACAAACCCGTTGGGTATGGTCATGGTCTCTAAGTCAACCAAGGAAAGCCCCAGCAAGACCGTGGCAAAGGCCCAGTAGGCAAGCGTAGGAAGCCCCAGGCCGAAAAACCAGGCCAGAAGAGCGAAGGCCACGCCCAAAACCACTTCGGCTATCAAGCATGTTGGCGAGATGGGAGCCTTGCAATAACGGCATTTGCCGCCCGCGGCCAACCAGCTGACAATCGGGATAAGATCAAGCACGCCCAAAACGTGTCCGCACGAATCGCAGTGGCTGCGCCCCTTCCAGGGGCTTTCGCCCACCACGGTGCGATAGGCCACGCAGCAGATGAAGCTGCCCATGATGGCGCCAACGGCAAAGGAGAACACAAGTATGACAACGCAGGGCGCCATTCCCATAACGCCCATCAGCGCGCTCATGCGCAAAACCTTCCGGTCGAAGCGTTGCTCATCAAGGCGATACCGCTACTTTCCCGACACGGCGCCGCCCGACAGGAAGGCAGCCGATACCTCAGCGGCACTGATGTGCTTGGAAGCCGGCTCGGACTCGGTGTCCTCGACCAGGCCAGCGGTGGTCTTTGCCCCGGTGGTGGTCTCGTAGTAGGTCAGCATGATGGAGCCCGAGACGTTTTTCATGCTGCCGTCGGAATTGAAGGCGGCAGACACGGCAACGTCCTTCACGTCGCATGCCCAAGAGCCCTTGTCCAAGGCCTTGATGACGTCAGTCACTTGCGCGGTGTCGGACATCGTGAAGGTGATGGTGGCATCGCGGCGCACCGTGGTGCCGCTCAGCTTAGGCGCATCGAAGGAGATGTTGTAGGCCTCGGCATTGCCCAAAAGGCCGTTGAGGGCGTCAACCTCGGCAGCAAGGTTGTCATAGGTGCCCACCACCGGAAGCGAGGCGTTTGAGCCCAAGCTGTCAAGTTCGGCCTTCATGGCCTTGCGTTGGGCAAGCAAAGTTTTGCCCGTGGCCACCTCAGTCTGAACCTCGGCGTATTCGCTTTCGTTTTGTTGGATGGTGTCGGAGGTGCCCTTGACTACAACCAAGTAGTAGACGCCCACAATAAGCACGACGGCCAAGATGAGCAGAAGGATTGACTCACGACGAGAGAAAGATCGATTCAAGGCGCTGAATTTAGGCATCTTGGCCTCCAACCAACGTAATGGTGAACGTTACCGTCTTGGTGCTCCCCTTAGACGTGGTCTCGGAGCTGGTGGCCGTGGCAACCGTCACGTACGTGGTGCGTGAGTCGGCGGTAAGCTGGGCCATCATGGCCGAAATGTCCTCCAGGCTGGCATCGTTGCAGACCACGGTCAGCGTGTTGTCCGCAAGCGAAGCGCTGCGAACCGTGAAGTTGGCGTTGATGTAGGACAAAAGATCCATGGCGTCGCTTCTGTCGGAAAGCGCCAGCTCCTCGGCGGTCTTGCCGGAAACGATGTACTTGTCGTAGTCGGCATCGATGTCTTGCAGATCCTGCAGCTGCGTTTGCAAGCTGGCAAGCTCTGTTTTGGCGGTTGCCAACTTGTTGGAGCTGCTTGCCGCATCAGACAGCGGACGCACCACCAAGAAGAATGCCAAAATGGCCACAAGGATGCCGACGACGATGCTTAAGGCAATTTCCAGCGTGCGGTTGGTGGGCGGATTCATCTCCTGCACCAAGTTGATGGAGCGCTTGGTGGGATAGACCGCCTTGCCGGCAGGCTTGGACAGGCCGCGCCGCAGCAAGTCCTTGTTGATTTCGGTGTTGAGGATACCCATGGCGCCCTCCTAATCCACGGTAAGCGTGGCGCCCACCGCAGCGGGGCACAAACGGGCTGCCGCCGCAAAGGCGGGGTCAACCGACGGATACAGTGTTTCAATATCGAGCAGCGGAATGTCCGTGTGGCCTGCCACGGCGTCAAGCAGCGGGGTCGTCAGGTATTCGCCGCCCGATCCATACAGCGCCGTCAACTGGGTGTTGGGGTTGTTGAACCCGTAGAAGTTGACTGCGCGGCCAATTTCCACCGCAATGGATTCGCACACGTCAAGCGCGCGCTGGCTGCGGGCCACGGTGTTGACGTCGTCAGCCTTGGCAGCATCGGCAATATGCTCATCCATGCCAAGATCTTCCGCCAGGGCTTGGTTGATGTCGCGCCCACCTTTTTCAATGGTGCGCAGCACGTCAAACTTGCCGCCCGAGAAGAAGTACAGATCAGTAGTGGCATAGCCGAAGTCGGCTACGCAGAAGCTTAGCTGATCGGAGGTGTTCTCCAGGCCTTTGCTGAACATAAGGTTTTGCAGCGCAGCCGTCGTCGGCAAGGCCGACACCATGCGCAGGCCTGCGCGGTGAAGACACTCCCCGAAGTCCTCCAGCGTCTCCTTCTGGACAGCCGTGATCAGCAAATCCAACGACTGGGCTAAGCGGTCTTGCGTATCGGAGGAAGCCGCAGGCCCAGCCTGCGATGCGTCCGAAGCCGCAGCCTGCGCATTGTTGCGCGCCCCGAAGGAGCCGCCCATGGAAGGCGCACCTGAAGCTGCCGGTTCTGGCTGCGATGGCGCAAAGTCAGAGCCTTGGCCCAAAACGGCGTAGTCAAAGATGAAGCGCTCCTTTTCCGTGATGTAGTCCCGGAACTCATAGGGCAGGTTCAGTTTGACCTCGCTGACCGTCATAAGGGGAAACTTCACGCGACGTGTGACGGCAAAGGCCCGCGACAGCACCACCACGGCGTCCTTGGAGGCGCCGCCGTTTGCCTGGATGGTCTGCTTCAGGAAGTCAGCCAACGCATCATAGCTGGTGATGCGCCGGTCGACCAACAGCCCCTCCGGGATACGCTCCATGATGATCTTCTTGACCTGAACGCCATCGCAGACCGCCAGCTTGACGATGTGCGTGCCGAGCTCGATAGCGGTGTATGTCTTTGCCATACGCGGCCCTCCTGCTTGCCGCCTTGCCAGACGGCAAGGCGCTTATGTTCTGCAAATTCACATGATAGCCCAACGGGCCTGAATCCGCGAACTGCCCCTTGTAAAAAAAGGGCCCGGCCGCATGGCCAGGCCCCTGTTGGAAGCTAATGCAATCACTTACTGATTACTGAGCGCCCCAGGTCATTGTGTTTCCATCGCTTGCGCAAGTCCAAGTGACCGTGTAGCCATTGTCCTTGTCGCACTTATAAGTAACAGTGCCAACCAAGAGTTCGGCCTTGTCGCCATTGTCGAACGTCAAGCTATCGCCAACAGCAACCGTTGTTTCCGCAACGTCTACTCGGTTTGCGCTGTCAGTCAAGAACTTAGCCTGGCAATCAGCATAGAAGGAACGAGCATTTGCTTCGTCCGTCGCTTCTTGAGAAGCATGTAAGCTGGAGGTGAAGACCGGGATAGCAATGGCAACCAAGACAGCGATGATCGCGACAACGATCAGCAACTCAGCAAGGGTGAAGCCGTCCTTTTCCTCACGCATCTTCATAAGCTTTTCTTTCATGATCTTTCCTTTCGATCATATTCTTGGCTTGAAATTGCTTTCAAGGCCTTCCGTCGAGGTTAATTATAAGCACTCCACCAAAAAAAGAGAATGGCCTATTTGGCAACAAAACGGCAACGACAGAATCTGCATACCAGCCTAAGGCTGGCTTAAGACATGGCGGCGTACATCTGGAACATGGGCAGATACAGGGCAATCACAATGAAGCCCGCAAACACGGCCATGACCACCAGAAGGGCAGGCTCCAAAAGCTCAAGGGCACGGTCGGTCACGCGCTGGGTCTCGTCATCGTAGAACGAGCCCATGGTGTCCATGGTTTCCTCCAGCTCGCCGGATTGCTCGCCGACCGTGGCCATCTCGATGAGCGCCTTGGGCAGATATGTGCAGTCACGGATGCATTCGCCCAGCGAAACACCCTCCTCCAAGCGGCTTTCCATGCGCCCCACCTGCTTACCGACCACATAGTTGTCGATGACGTTGGCGGTAATGTGGACCGCCCGCGTAATGGGAAGGCCGGCCGCAGAAAGCATGGCCATGGTGTTGGCAAACTGGCTCGCCGCGCTGTTTTGGGCAACGGCGCCGATGACGGGCAGCTTCAGCTGGATCTTAGCCAGCGTTTCCTTGCCATTTTGCGTGCGGGCGTACAGCTTGTAGGCCACCACCAGCAAAGCAACGATGACCACTATCAAAAGGATGTTCTTGCTGAAGAAGTCCGACACGTCCATCAGGATCTGCGTCATCAGGGGAATCTCGCTGCCGAGGCTGATAATCATGTCGGTGATGGCGGGGACCACCATAACCATAAGGATGGCCACCACCACAACGGCAATAACGGCCACGAAGATGGGATACGTCAAGGCCGCGGCCACCTTGCCCGCCACCTTGGCCTGCCGGTCGAAGTAGTCCTTCATGCGCTCAAAGCCCTCATACAGATGGCCCGATTCCTCGCCGGCGCGCACCGTCTCTATAAGGACGCGCGGCAGGTATTCGCCCTTGCTTTCCAGGCTGTAGGCAATGCCATGGCCTGCCTGGACATCGGAGGCCACCTGGTTGAGCACCTTGTTCAAGTACTTGTTGGACGTCTGGTCGGCCACCACGCGCACCGCCCGCCCGATGGGCATGCCCGCCTTCAAGATGATGGCGAACTGGCTGCACATGATGGAGAGTTCCTTCGCCTTCAGGCGCGGCTTGCCGACGTCGGAATGCAGGAACGAGCCTGTCTCCTTCACCTGCTTGATCTCGGAGACCACGGCGCACTGGGCACGCGCAGCCTCCATAGCCTCGATGTCGTCGAAGGCCTCGATGACGCCGTCGATAGGCTGGCCGCTGGGAGCGTATCCTCTGTAGCTGAAAGTTGGCATTAGTACGTGTTCTTCCTTACGTAGTCGGTATCAACGGCGTTGGCTTGCGCCGTCGCGGCGTCGATGACGCGCCCACGCCACAGCCCAATAAGGGCGTTGTCCATGGTCACGGAGCCTTCAGCGGCACCGGTTGCCACCGCCGTGGCAATTTGGGGCGTCTTGCCCTCGCGGATAAGGTTGCGAATGGCGGGTGTGACCATCATCAGCTCCGCCGCCAAGGCGCGTCCACCGCCGACACGCGGCAGCAGCTGCTGGGAAAGCACCGCCACCAATGTGGTGGACAGCTGCATGCGGGCTTGGCGCTGCAGGCCTTCGGGGAACACGTCCACCATGCGGTCAATGGATTCCGCCGCGGACTTGGTATGCAGCGTGGCGAAGACCAAATGCCCCGTCTCGGCCGCCGTCAAAGCCGTGGAGATAGTATCAAGGTCGCGCATCTCGCCCAAAAGGATGATGTCGGGATCTTCGCGCAAGACGGCGCGCAGGGCATCGGCGTAGCTGGCGCTGTCCTGGCCGATCTGGCGCTGGCTGACGATGGAGTTGACCGGATGGTGCACGTATTCGATGGGATCTTCCATCGTGATGATGTTTTCCGCGCGCGTGCGGTTGATGCGGTCAATAAGCGATGCCAGCGTGGTGGACTTGCCCGATCCGGTCTCGCCCGTGACCAGCACGATGCCCCGCTGAAGCGAAGGGAAATCCAAAACCGCCGGCGGCAAGCCTAAGTCCTCCAGCGGCGGAATGACGTCAGCCAAAAGGCGCAGCGCAGCATGGGCATGGCCCTGGCTGCGGAAGATGTTGATGCGGACGCGAACGTCGCCGAAGCTGCGTGCCAAGTCAAGCTCGCCGCAACGAGCGATGGAGTCGTAGTCTTCCCCCGCAAGCTGGCGCGCTATGTCTTCGCAATCGGCATGCGTCAAAGCCCAGTCATAGCCATTGGTCAGCTTTCCGTCGATGCGAAACTTCGGCGGCAAGCCGTACACCAAATGCAGGTCAGAGGCACCCGCCTCGTGCGCATCGGCAACTATTTGGTTGATGTCGACCGTCATAACTGGCTCCTTTGCCCTACCAACCCATGGAATGGATGACCTTCAGGGCCTCTTCCACGGTGGTTACGCCCTCAAGCACCAAGTCACGCGCATTGTCCGCCAATGACCTGTAGCCTCCTTGCGCCTCCACCATCTGCTGGAGCTTCTCGCGGCGGGCGCCTTCCGTGATGGCCTGACGCAACGAGCGGTCCAGCGTGAACACCTCGAACACGCCAATGCGCCCACGATAGCCCGCGTTGAAGCATTCGGGGCAACCTTCGCCTTTGTACAGCACATAGGGCTGGCCCGTCTGGGGGTTGATGGAGGGCAGGCCCAAAAGCTCAAGCTCTTCGGGCGTGGCCTGATATTCCTTACGGCAATGCGGGCAGATGCGCCTGACCAGGCGCTGGCTGATGACGGCGTTTAAGCCCGAGGAGATAAGGTAGGGCTCCACACCGATGTCGGATAAGCGGTCAACGGTGGAAACGGCGTCGTTGGTGTGCACGGTGGACAGCACCAAGTGGCCGGTGATGGCAGCACGAATGGCAATCTCGGCCGTCTCGCCGTCGCGAATCTCACCCACAGAGATGATGTCGGGGTCTTGACGCAGGATGGCGCGCAGGCCGTTGGCGAAGGTCATGCCCGTCTTTTCATTGATCTGCACCTGGTTGACGCCGTCGACGTTATATTCGACCGGGTCCTCCAAGGTGACCAGGTTGACGGTCTCTTGGTTGAGCTCACGGATGATGGTGCTCATGGTGGAGCTCTTGCCGCTGCCGGTGGGACCGACGATCAGTACCATGCCGGCGCTGGCACGGATGGCGCGTCGGTAATCTTCGAGCGCCTTGCCTCGCAAGCCGATGGTCTCGGCGTCAAACAGGTTGGCATCGCGGTCCAGAAGTCGGACGACCACGGTTTCGCCATACACGGTCGGCAAGGTGGAAATACGCAGGTCGATGTCGCTCTGGCGGACGCGAACGTTGGCACGTCCGTCCTGCGGAACGCGGCGCTCGGACACGTTCATGTTGGCCATGATCTTCAAACGCGAGATGACGCTGCTCTGCAGATCGCCGGGAACGGTCAATATGGTGCGCAAAACGCCGTCAATGCGCATGCGCACGAACAGCTCCTCCTCGCGTGGCTCAAGGTGGATGTCCGAAGCGCGCTCCACCACGCCGCGCTCGATGATGTTGTTGACCAGGCGGATGGTGGGAGCAGCGTTGGCCTCGGAATCCTCGGTTATCTCGTTGACGGCGGCAAGGGATTCGTCCTCCGCCGCGGAACCGCGCTGGGTGCGCTTCATGTCCTCGATGGCACGGGCGGCGCCTTCGTTGCCGTAAAGCGTCATAATGGCACGCTGGATGGCGTTGTTGGTGGCCAAAACCGGCACCACCTGCTTGCGCACGGCCGTCTTGACCGCCTCCACCGCAACGAAGTTGAGCGGGTCGGACATGGCCAGATATACTTCTTCGGCCGTTTCCTTTATGGGGACCACGTTGTACGTGCGCGCAATGTTTTTGGACAGAGTCCGCGAAAGCTCAGGCGGGATGTGATACGCCGTCAAATCGATGAACTCAACGCCAAGCTGCATGCGCAAGGCCTCAATGAGGTCGTTTTCGGTAATGAAGCCCTCGCCCACCAACAGATCGCCCAAACGGCGATGCTGCGCATCGTTCTTTTGCAGGGCCAAGGCCTGCGTCAACTGATCATTGGTAAGCATGCCCGCATCAATGAGCAGGTCGCCCAATCTCTTATACGTTGCCATGAAGTCTCATTTCTTCTAGAAAATGAACACAGCTATAGACAATGCCATGATAACGCCTTTTGGGGAACTTTCGATTTTCGTTTCATTGACAGTCAGGCAACGAAACAAGGCATCCAACCTTACTGCTTGTCGTAATACTTCTTGCCGCTATCGGGGCAGAAATACGTGCGAATGTAGCCGTCCGTGGAAACGAAGACAATCTCGTTGGTGGCTTCCAGGTAGTAAATGTCGTCGCCGTCCTCGGCCTCAGTCTTGTGCAGGCAATCGGGATTTGCCACTACCGCATTGGCTGCCGCCAGATAGTCCTCCATGGAGGAAAAGCCCATGTCGATGCCGTGCTTTTCATAGTGGCTCTTCATAAGGGAGTAGGAGCGAAACGTCAGATGGGAAGTTGCCTGGGTTGAGGAGCTGCTGTTAGAGCTGGCGTTGGCAGCATTGGAGGCAGTGCTTGCCGTGTTGGTGTTTGCCGTATTGGTATTGTTGGCGTTGGTGTTGGTGGCGTTTGCCGTAGTGGCAGAAACGTTGGCGTTGGCCGCGTTGTTGGTGTTGGCGTTGTTGGTGCTTGCGTGACCCGAGCACGCACACAGGCACAAGCCGAGCGCGCATGCGGCCATGGCGGCCAAGATCTTCATGGATAATCGCTTGTTCATTGCTTCCCCTTAAATGACGGTCATCTCGTGCGGACTTTGCGTAAACACCTCAAAGCCGTCTTGCGTAACCACGCCGAAGTCCTCCAGGCGCATGCCGAATTCCCCTGGCAGATAGATGCCAGGCTCAACGGTCACCACGTTGCCGGGCTCAAGCGGCTTTTTGTTGCGCAGGTTCAGGCACGGCTCCTCGTGGATGTCCAAGCCCACACCGTGGCCCAGGCCATGGCCCATCTTTGCGCCAAAGCCCTCCTGCTCAAGCACGTCTTCGGCGTGCTGGTGCATGTCGACGCCCGTCACGCCTGGCTTGATGAGCGCCTCGACCTCCTCGTTGGCACGGCGGATGGTGGCATAGGCATGGGCCATCTTCTGGTCGGGCTGGCCTAAGAACAGGCAACGCGTCATGTCGCTGCAGTAGCCGAAGGCCTTGGCGCCAAAGTCAAGGACCACCACCTGGCCTGCCTGAAGGCGCGTCTGTCCCGGGATGGCATGGGGGCTTGCCCCGTTGGCACCCGTTGCCACAATGCTGGAAAACGCCAAGCCTTCAGCGCCCGAGCGCAGCATGAAGTCATCAAGCTCCAGCTGCACCTCACGCTCGGTCATGCCAGGTTTGGCGAAGGCGGCAATATGGGCAAAGGCCGCATCGGTGATGGCCTGAGCCGCCTTCATGCGACGGATTTCCTCGGCATCCTTGACGGCACGCAAGTTGAAGATGAAGTTGCTGGTCTGGGCAAAGCCCGGTGTGGTCACCTCGTTGGCTTGCCACTGGTCGGCCGAAAGGGAGTCATCCAAGCCAAATGATCGGCGCAAGTTGTTGTAGTCGGCCAGCGTCATGGAATCCTCTATGCCCAGCTGGCCACGCAAGCCATCGGAAGGATCGTAGGCGGCGGCGCAGTCTTCGTCCCACAGGCGCAAAGCCAGCTTGCCGTGCAGCTGCCGAGAGTCGTCAACCTGGATAGCGGTGGCGGCAGCCTCTCGCTGGCAGGCCGTCACATAGCGCGAATCCGTGTGCAGAAGGGCATGCTGGGGCGTGATCACCAAGGCGTGCGCCTGCTCGGAGTCAAACACGCGGTCAAAGCCCGTCAGCCACTGGATGTTGGTGGTTTGCCGAACATAGAAGGCGTCAAGCCCCGCCGCCTTCACAGCTTGGCGAAACCGCGCCAAGCGATCATCTGATACATGTGCCATACGCACCTCCTGCGCATCCTTTGCTACGTCCCAGCAACCAGGCCTGACCCGCGCTAATCAGCCACGATCACCTTGCCGGAATACCGCTGCTCGAAGCCTTCTCCCAAACGTGTGGTGTGGCCTTCCAGCAGCAGGTCAACTGCCTTTTCATAGCCCTCAATGCCTAAACCCTTCACCTGGGCCACGCATGCAGGGGCTACCACGCTGATGGCACGAAAGGGCTCGCGGGCGTCCACGTCGGATATATGCACCTCCACCACGGGCGTGCTGATGCCACCTACGGCATCGCGGATGGCATAGCTGTAATGGGTATGAGCACCGGGGTTGTACACCACGCCGTCATAGTCAAAATGCGCCGCATGAAGCCGGTCGACCAGATCGCCTTCGTGGTTGCTTTGGAAGCAGTCCATCTGGACGCCACGCTGCTTGGCATAGGCGCACACGCGCGCCTCGATGTCGGTCAAGGTGGTGGTCCCGTAGATCTCAGGCTCACGAATGCCCAACATGTTCAAATTGGGGCCGTTCATCAGCAGAAACTTCATCTATTCCCCCTTTGACTCGGCCCACAGCTGCAGATGCTGGAGCAAGATGTCGTCCGGCACGGTCTGCACGCGCCAGTCACCCACATCGTGCGGCAAGACAAAGCGAATGTCGCCGCCGCGGGTCTTCTTGTCACGCTTCATGCAGGCCAGCATCTCAGGCGCCTGCGCACTCCAGTCCAGGGAAGGCAAGCCCAGCTGATCAAGAAGATCATCTTGCGCCTGGACCAAGTCCATCGATGCGCCCGCCAGCTCAACAGCCAGGCGCGCCGCAAAGCGCATGCCCTCCGCCACGGCCGCCCCGTGCGAAAACGTGCCGTAGCCGGCAAGCGATTCGACGGCATGGCCCAACGTGTGGCCGTAATTCAGACATTCGCGCACGCCTTTGCTCTCGGTTTTGTCCTGCGCCACCACGTTGGCCTTGAACACCACGCATTTGGCGATGGCTTGCGCCACCGCATCCGATTGGCGGCTGGCCAAAGCTTGCGCGTTATCGCACATCCAGAAGAAGAAGTCGTCGCCGTCAATGAGGGCGCTTTTGGCCACCTCTCCCAAACCGCATGTCCATTCGCGCTGGTCAAGCGTGTCCAGCGCTGAGGTATCGGCACACACGAAAGCCGGCTGCTTGAAGTTGCCCACCAAGTTCTTCCCACTGGAAAGGTTAATGCCGGTCTTGCCGCCCACGCTGGAATCCACCATGGAAAGCAAGGTGGTCGGTGCCTGCACCACGGTAATGCCACGCATGTACGTGGCCGCAGCAAAGCCGGCCAAGTCGCCCACCACGCCGCCGCCAAGAGCAACCACCACGCTGTGCCTGTCAAGGCCCAAGACGGCCATGGCCTCCCATACCTCGGCCAAGACCTCGGCGTTTTTGGTGTTTTCACCTGCTGGGACGGTGATGTCGTCAACCTGGTATCCCGCCGTAGCAAGCGATGCCTTGGCGCGCGCCAAATACAGCGGCGCCACATTGGAGTCCGTGATCACCAAGATGCGTTGGGCCTTCGCCGTGGCCGAAACCGCGCGCAGGCTTTCTCCCAGCTGATCCAGGACGCCCCCGCCGATGCGCACGTCATAGGCTGCCTCGCCCGGGATGTTCACGTTTACTTTTGTCGCGCACATAGCACGCCTTCCTTCCGCAGGGCATCGGATACCTGGCGAGCCAGAGCGTTCACGCTCTTGCCAGCCGTGTCAACCACCAGGTCAGCCACTTCTTCATACAACGGAAGCCGGTCAGCGTTGCGCTTTTGGGCCTCCTCCAAGTCATTGAACAAGGGGCGCGTCGACAGATCGGAGATGCGGCTTTTGGCCTCCTGCGCGCTCACCTTGAGAAAGACCACGAATCCGCTTTCCTTCAGGATCTGGCGATTCTCGGGGCGCAAGATAACGCCGCCACCGCAGCTGATAAGCATCGGCTCACGCAATGACAAATCGCGCAGAACCTGGGTCTCTATGCGCCGAAAGCCTTCCTCGCCGCTTTCGGCGAAGATCTCGGAAACCTTCTTTTCCTCCTGCCGCTCAAGAAACGTATCGGCGTCCACCACGGCAAGCCCCAGTTGGCGCGCCATTTTGCGCGACACGCTGGTCTTGCCTGCGCCCATGAAGCCCACGAAGAACACCGGGCGGGTCAAGTAGTTTTGGGCCACCGGGCGCGGCGTGCCAAGGCGCACCGCCTCATAGGTGAAGCCTTCGCCCTTCTCCGCCTTTGCCTGATTGGCGTCGGGCAAACTCATCGGGCCATCATCCTTAGGCGCTTCTCATAGTTTTTGATGTTGGTCTTGATGTCGGCCATGTTGGTGTTGCCGAACGCCTCCAAGTAGGCGTTGGCCAGGACGAAGGCCACTTCGCCTTCCGCCACCACGGCCGCCGCAGGAACGGCGCACGTGTCGGAGCGCTCCTTAGACGCCAGCTCCGGCTCGAGCGTGTCCAGGTTGACCGTCCGAAGCGGCGTCATCAGCGTGGGGATGGGTTTCATGGCCGCGGTGATGATAAGCGGCATGCCGTTGGTCATGCCGCCTTCCAGGCCACCGCAGTTATTGCTGGCGCGCGTGAAGCCGCCATGCTCAACCAGAATCTCATCATGGACCTTGCTGCCAAACCGGTTGGCGGCCTCAAATCCCAAGCCGAACTCCACGCCCTTGATGGCAGGAATGCCGAAGACCGCTGCCGCCAAGCGCGACGTCAGCCTGTCGGGACCCGAAGCGTAAGAACCAAGGCCGGCGGTTAAGCCCCTTACCACCACACGAAACGTGCCGCCGAGGGACTCACCTGCCTCCTTCGCGGCATCAATTTGGGCCATCATCTGCTGGCTGGCCTCTTCGTTTGGGCATCTGACCTGCGAAAACTCAATGTCTAAAGGCTTGTAGGACAAAGCCTGGGACATGGGGTCTTCCTCTTGCAGACAAGCCTGCCCAATGCTTACCACGTAGCTGTAGACCTCTACGCCTAAAGCCGCCAAGAACTCACGCGCGATGCCTGATGCCGCCACGCGCGCCGCCGTCTCCCGGGCGCTGGCGCGCTCCAGGATATTGCGGCAGTCATCGGTGTTGGTCTTGCAAACGCCCACCAGGTCGGCATGTCCCGGACGTGGCGTGGTTTCCCGCTGCAGGTCCTCAGGCGCTTGGCCAAAGATCGCCATGCGGTCGGTCCAATTTTGCCAATCCCTGTTCCTGACGGTCAGGGTAATAGGCGTGCCAAGCGTGCGGCCAAAGCGAACGCCGCTGGTGACCTCAGCCGTATCGGTTTCAATAAGCTGGCGTCCTCCGCGGCCGTATCCTTTTTGGCGGCGCGCCATGTCGGCATTGATCAGGCGCTCGTCAATGCTCAGCCCCGCCGGAACGCCCGTCACGATGGCGGTCAGGCAAGGGCCGTGGCTTTCCCCTGCGGTGATGTATTCCATATGTGCTACTTTCGTCGTTTGCTGGTTTGCCCATTGTAACGCTTTAGCTTGGCGCCATCGGTTGCGGGGAGGTTAACGCACAGGTTAAGGGCTGTCGGAGCAGCCAGGAAGGCAGAAGGCTGCGCGGTTCCCGAGGCGGAGCCCCAAGGGGGGCGGCGGAAGCGGAGCGGAAGGCTGCGAAGCTTCTGAAGCGAAGCTTTCGCCGCCCCCCCGGGGGAACTCGCACCGCCCTCAAGCCACTACACGACGGCAACGTCAAAGCCAGCGGCCTTCGCCATCAGGTTGAACGCCTCCTGGTAGGAAACGTCTTGCTGCACGCCACCAGCCGCCAAGAACTCCCATGCGCCCAAGACGGCCTGGGAAACCAACATGCCTGCGCCGTCGGCAAAACGACAGCCAGCAGCGTTTGCGCCCTTTGCCAAGGCGGTTGCGCCATGGCCATACACCACGTCGAACACGAATTGCCCCTCACGCAGCAGGCTTACGTCAAAGGGGGCGGGATCGCCCTCCTTCATGCCCAAGGGGGTGGCATCTATTACAATGCCCGCCTGTGCAATGGTGGGGGCATCGTCGTTGTCTTCGGCGTCCCCTGCCGCCTTCCAGTCGGGGTCAAAGGCCAAGGAAGCCTGCGCATAGCTTTCCGCCACAAACGCGCAGCGCGAAGTCAGGTCCGCATCGGGGGAAAGAGCCAAGCGCTCCAGATACCCTTCTGTCACCAGCTGGGTGCGGTGCTCGTCCCGTCCCACCAGGGTGATGCGCGATGCCCCATGCACAGCGGCGGCATGCATGATGGCCAACGAGGTGGGGCCCGTCCCGCAGACGACCACCGTGGCGTCTAAGAAGTCAACCCCACATTGCTCCAAATAGCTCACGCAGCCTTCCCCGTCCATGTTGTGGCAGGTCAGAGCACCTTGAGCGTCGCGGTACAGCACGTTTGCGCCCCGCGCCAATATGGCGCTGGGAAAACGCGTCTGGGCCAACTCGAAGGCTTCCTGCTTATAGGGCATGGTGATGTTGAGCCCCAGATAGCCGCCTTCTTGGATAAATGCGCACGCTTCGGCGCTCGTCTGGCAATCCTTAAGGTCATAGCGCCAGTCAAGGCCCAGTGATTGATACAAGGCGTTGTGCATCACCGGTGATTTCGAGTGGGCCACCGGATGCCCCAAAACATACAAGTTGTTCGTCATTGCTTCCTCACTCTGGGACCATGTTTCCCAATAACTGCCTTTCGAACTTGCGCACCACCACGGTATGCTTCAAGTCCTTTTCAGCCAAAGGCGCCAGCAGATAGGCCTGCATGCCCAGCACATGGGCTCCGATTACATCCGTCGACAGCTGATCGCCGATGACCACCGTGCCCTTGCGCGTACCGCCGATCTTGCGTCGTGCTGCAAGGTATGCCGGCGGAAGCGGCTTGCACGCCTTCGCCACGATAGGCAGTCCTAAACCCGCTGCGAAGTCTTGCACGTCGGCGTGCCAATTGTTGGAAAGAAGGCAGAACCGCACCCCTGCCGCTTGCGCCTGGGAAAGCCAGAACCGCACATCGCGTGGGACCTCCCCTGTCTCGCGCGAGCGGATGGTGTTGTCGATGTCCAAAAGCACGCAGTCAAGCCCCTGCCCCAAAAGATCATGGGCAACGTCGATCTTCGATATGCGGGAAAAGTACCGCTCAGGCTTAAGCGCCGGCACCAACAACCCCTTGCCTTTAGTTGTCGTTGGCTATAGCGGCGTTGTGCTCGTCAAGCGTTTGGCTGAAGGTGTATTCCATCTTGCCGTCATCGCCCTGGGCGAAGTAGAAGTAGTAATACCCGTTGCCCAAAAGCTCGGAATCGGGGTTGCAAACGGCCTTGAGGGCCTCGATGCCCGGCTGGCAAATGGGAGTCGGCGGCAGACCCTGATGCGTGTAGGTGCTGTAATCGGAGTCCGCGTGCACCTCATCAGCCGTGGGGTCGTGGCCTACCTCGTAAGCCGTCGTGGCATCACTTTGCAGGTACCCATAGTTGGGATCATCGAAGTTGTTGAGGCGGTTGTAGAACACAGCTGCCACCTGGGCACGGGTAGAGTCATCGGACTCCTTCTCCACAATGGAGGCCAGGATGAGCGCCTGGTACTGGTTTAGCCCTTGGCTTTCGGGGTAGGAGTAATCAAGGGAAGCCGTCTCCTCGGAATACTGGTTGAGCATGGTGCGAATCAGCGAGTCAGCCGTGGTGTCGGAGGCAATCTCGTATGTCTTGGGGAACAAGAAGCCCTCCAGGGAAGTTGCATCGCCGATGAAGGAGAAGTCCGCCCGATAGGAGTCAACGTTGCCCGCGGCATCGCTGAACTGGCTGGCCGTGATGGCACCGCCCGTCGCCTGCTCAACCGCCGAGGCAATGGAAGAGATGGTGTAGCCCTCAGGCACGGTAACCGTCTTGCCGATGCCCGGCCCCGCCGTCAAAGTGGACACCAGGTCATCAACCGAGGTGCCGCCCACCAAAACATAGGCGCCAGGCTTCAGGGACTGACCCGCACCCATCTGGCTTACCTTGTCGATGAAGTCCTTCGTCGAGTTAATCAGGCCGGCGTCATAAAGATCTTGCGCGATGGTCGTGCCGCCCTCGCCTTCCGTGATGGTCACGTTGACCTGCGTGCCATCCGCCACCAAGTTGGGGTTTTTGGCGCTGCAGCTGTTCATGACGGTGCTCACCACAAAGAACAGGACCACCAGCACCACCACAACTAGGATTATGCCGAAAACGATCGGGCCCGTCTTGCGCTGCGGCATGATAGAGCTGGTGTCATAGCGGCGAAATTGCTTGTCGCCGCGTGCATGAGCGGCGCGAGCAGCATAGGTTCCGCGAGAGGAATACGTCGTGTTCTTTCTCAGAGCCATAATTGTTCCCATTCTCTATGCACGGCGCGCATCAAGCCACGCCTGCAGAAAAATACTTGCAGCTATCATATCTATCTTCCCACGCATCTGCTTTTCGGAAAGGCCCTCTTCACGCAGAATCCGTTTCGCTTCCCGCGAGCTCAGCCTTTCATCAGCAAATTCAACGGGAAGGCCGCACGTCTTGCCTATCTGCGCAGCAGCCTGGCGAATACGCCCCGCCTGCGGACCTTCCTCCCCATTGAGGGTAAAGGGAAGCCCGCTCAGGATAAGGTCAGGCTCCCAGTCCTCAATCACCTGCCGAAAAGGACGGGAGTGGGCCAGGACCTGATCAGTCGGAAGCACGCACACCGGGGAGGCGACACGCATATCGGGGTCGCACACGGCGACCCCGACACGAACTTCCCCGATATCTAATGCCAAAACGCGCACGATGCCGCGACGTCGTTACAGCAGGATTGACTTGGCTTCGGCCAAAGCGTCGGCAATGCCATCCAGGTTCTTGCCGCCCGCCTGGGCCATAGCAGGCTTGCCGCCGCCACCGCCTTGCACCTTCGGGGCAATGGCCTTGATGATGGAGCCTGCGTTGAAGCCCGCAGCCACCGCTTCATCGGTGCCAGCAGCCAAAAGAAGAGGCTTGCCGTCGTTGTCGCCCGCCAAGACCACGGCGCCCGGGGCGCTCATGCGCGCACGCAGGATATCCCAAGCTTGGCGCATATCGCCCGAAGCAGCAGCGCCCACCTGGGCGATGATGACCGGGTAACCTGCCGGCGTCATGACGGCAGCGTCAACCAGCTTGGTGACGTTGTCGGCCGAGACCGCGCCCTTGCCTTCCTTGGCAGCCTTCTGCAGCTCCTTGATGGTCTTCAGGTTGGCGGCGCAACGCTCAGCCACGCCCATCAGCGGTGCGTGCATGGCCTCGGCCGCAGCCTTCAGCTCGGCCTCCAGGTTGTTCAGGTAATCCAGGGCACCTTGGCTGGTCACGGCCTCAATGCGGCGCACGCCGCCCGAAACGCTGCCCTCGCTGGTAATCTTGATGATGCCGATTTCGCCCGTGTTCTTAACGTGGCAGCCACCGCACAGCTCGCGGCTGAAGGCGCCCGCCTCCACGACGCGGACAACGTCGCCATATTTCTCGCCGAAAAGGGCCGTCACGCCAGCAGCGCGGGCCTGATCAAGGCTGGTCTCATAGATGTTGGTGCTGATGGCGCCCATGATGTAGTCATTGGCCATCTTTTCCACCTGGGCCAGCTCATCAGCCGTCATGGCCTGGAAGTGGGTGAAGTCAAAGCGCAGACGGTCGGGGCCAACATAGCTGCCCTTCTGGGCAACGTGGTCGCCGAGCACCTTGCGAAGGCAGGCATGCAGCACATGCGTTGCCGTATGGTTGCGGGCAATCAGGGACCGGCGCTTTTGATCGACCGAGGCCTCAACCACATCGCCCACGGTGATGACGCCCGACTCCACGCTCACCCGGTGAGCATGCAGGCCTTTTTCGGGGGCCTTGGTGTCAACGACGGTTGCCTTGCCGGCCGCACTGGAGATAACGCCCGTGTCGCCGACCTCGCCGCCCATTTCGGCATAGAAGGTGGTCTGATCAAGGATGACTTCGCCGTCCTGGCCTGCTTCCAGCATGTCAACGCGCTGGCCGTTTTGAATCAAGGCGACAACCTTAGCTTCGCAGGTCAGGTTTTCGTAACCCACAAACTTGGTAGCGCCCAGCTCCTTGAGGACCTCGCTATGGATGTTGCCGTAGGTGCTCCAGGCAGCCTCGGCGTCGTCCTTGGTGGCGGCACGAGCACGCTCACGCTGCTGCTCCATGCACAAACGGAAAGCGTCCATGTCAACGGTCACGCCGCGCTCTTCGCAGATTTCCTGGGTGACCTCAATGGGGAAGCCATACGTGTCATGCAGCTTGAAGGCCTGGTCGCCCGGCAAGACGGCGCCCTCAAGCTTGCCCAAAGCCTCCTCCAGGAAGGCCTGGCCCTGGCGAAGCGTGGCGCCAAAACGGTTCTCCTCGGCCTCGATGATGCCGCGGATGGTCTCGCTATGCTCGACGATCTCCGGATACACATGGCCCATCAGGCGCACGATCTCATCCACGTAATCGTTGAGGAACGGGCCTTCGATGCCCAGCAGGTGCCCCTTCATGACGGCGCGGCGCAGCAAGCGGCGCAGCACGTAGCCACGGCCTTCGTTGGAAGGCAGAATGCCGTCGGCGATCATGAACGTGACGGCGCGGCTATGGTCAGCCATGATGCGCAGGCTCATGTCAACCTTGGCATCCTGCTTGTAGGTAACGTCGGCAAGATTTTCGCCCACGGCAACCAGGCTACGCAAGACGTCGGTGTCATAGTTGTTGTCAACGCCCTGCATGATGGCGGCGATGCGCTCAAGGCCCATACCGGTGTCGATGTTCTTGGTCAGAAGCGGGGCCAGCGTGCCGTCTTCCTGGCCGTCGTATTGGGTGAACACGCAGTTCCAATACTCCAGGAAGCGGTCGCAGTCACAACCCGGCTTGCAGTCAGGCTTGCCGCAGCCCACCTCGGGGCCCTGGTCAAAGTACAGCTCAGAGCACGGGCCGCACGGACCGGTGGGGCCAGCACGCCAGAAGTTGTCGTCTTCGCCCAAGCGGGAAATGTGGTCCTCGGGCACGCCCAAGGACTTCCAGATCTCGATAGTCTCGTCGTCGTCCTCGAAAACGGTGAAGTACAGGCGCTCCGCCGGCAGGCCCAGGTAATCTGGGTCGGTAGAGAACTCATAGGCCCACTGGCACATCTCCTTCTTGAAGTACTTGCCGAAGCTGAAGTTGCCCAGCATCTCGAAG